>Ga0207713_1000044_pt1 | contig 238074 bp, 215 predicted proteins | sample KBSS64metaG_FD_184404 | JGI IMG/M metagenome (GOLD analysis project Ga0207713, IMG submission 184404) | Switchgrass rhizosphere microbial communities from Kellogg Biological Station, Michigan, USA - KBS S6-4 metaG (SPAdes) (version 2) | ecosystem: Host-associated > Plants > Roots > Rhizosphere... | reverse complement strand
AGTAAGAAGCACGGCCTTTGGTCAGAGAACGCAGTTGAGTTGCGTATCCGAACATCTCGGACAACGGAACTTCAGCGTGAATCTGAACGCCAGTAGCGTTGGATTCCTGACCTTTCAGTTGACCACGGCGACGGCTAAGGTCACCGATAACGTCACCGGTGTTCTCTTCCGGCGTTTCAACTTCAACCTTCATAATCGGCTCAAGCAAAACAGGTTTCGCTTTCTTAAAGCCATCTTTAAAGGCGATAGACGCAGCCAGTTTAAACGCCAATTCGGAGGAGTCAACATCGTGGAAAGAACCGAAATGCAGACGCACACCAAGGTCAACAACCGGGTAACCGGCCAGTGGACCAGACTTAAGCTGCTCCTGGAGGCCTTTATCAATGGCAGGGATGTATTCCGTTGGGATCACACCACCTTTAATGTCATTGATGAACTCGTAGCCTTTCGGATTTGAGCCCGGCTCCAGTGGGTACATGTCGATAACAACATGACCATACTGACCACGACCACCAGACTGCTTGGCGTGTTTACCTTCGATGTCGGTAACTTTCGCGCGAATGGCTTCACGGTAAGCAACTTGTGGTTTACCCACGTTCGCTTCAACGTTAAATTCACGACGCATACGGTCAACCAGGATGTCCAGGTGAAGTTCACCCATACCTGCGATGATAGTCTGACCTGATTCTTCGTCAGTCCACACGCGGAATGATGGATCTTCCTTCGCCAGACGGCCCAGAGCCAGACCCATTTTTTCCTGGTCAGCTTTGGTTTTTGGTTCAACTGCAACGGAGATTACCGGCTCAGGGAACTCCATACGCTCCAGAATGATCACGTGGTTTGGATCACACAGAGTGTCACCGGTAGTCACGTCTTTCAGACCGATCGCTGCAGCGATGTCGCCTGCACGAACTTCTTTGATCTCTTCACGCTTGTTAGCGTGCATCTGAACGATACGGCCCAGACGCTCACGTGCAGCCTTCACTGAGTTCAACACGGTGTCACCGGAGTTAACGATACCGGAGTACACGCGGAAGAATGTCAGGTTACCCACGAATGGGTCGGTAGCAATTTTGAACGCCAGTGCAGCAAATGGCTCATCGTCATTAGCATGACGCTCAGCCGGCGTATCTTTACCGTCGTCGAGGATACCGTTGATTGCAGGTACGTCAGTTGGTGCCGGCAGGTATTCGATAACCGCATCCAGCATTGCCTGCACGCCTTTGTTTTTAAAGGCAGAACCACAGGTAACCAGAATAATCTCGTTGTTCAGCACGCGCTGACGCAGAGCTTTCTTGATTTCTTCCTCGGTCAGCTCTTCGCCGCCCAGGTATTTTTCCATCAGCTCGTCTGAAGCTTCAGCTGCAGATTCAACCAGGTTCTGGTGCCATTCTTCGGCCAGCGCTTGCATGTCCGCAGGGATCTCTTCGTATTCGAAGGTCACGCCCTGGTCAGCATCGTTCCAGTTGACTGCTTTCATTTTCACCAGGTCAACGATACCGGTGAATTTCTCTTCTGCGCCGATGGCCAGTTGCAATGGAACCGGATTCGCGCCCAGACGGGATTTGATCTGACCAACAACTTTCAGGAAGTTAGCACCCATGCGGTCCATTTTGTTAACGAACGCGATGCGTGGAACTTTATATTTGTTAGCCTGACGCCATACAGTTTCAGACTGTGGCTGAACACCACCAACAGCACAGTAAACCATTACAGCGCCATCAAGAACACGCATGGAACGTTCTACTTCGATGGTGAAGTCAACGTGTCCCGGGGTGTCGATGATGTTTACGCGGTGCGGCTCAAACTGCTTGGCCATACCAGACCAGAAAGCGGTAGTCGCTGCAGAAGTGATGGTAATACCACGCTCCTGCTCCTGCTCCATCCAGTCCATGGTGGCAGCGCCGTCATGAACTTCACCGATTTTGTGGTTTACACCGGTGTAGAACAGAATACGTTCGGTAGTGGTCGTCTTACCGGCGTCGATGTGAGCGCTGATACCGATGTTACGATAGCGCTCAATGGGTGTTGTACGAGCCATTTGATTCCTCTATTGCCTTAGGCGTTCAAGTTCGGTTAACCCAAGCGGGTTGGCTTCTTGAAGCGCCCGCTTGGTTAGCATAACTACTGCGTGGCAATTACCAGCGGTAGTGGGCGAACGCCTTGTTGGCTTCTGCCATACGGTGAACGTCTTCACGTTTCTTAACAGCAGAACCTTTGTTCTCAACTGCATCAGAAAGTTCGTTCGCCAAGCGCAGAGCCATGGATTTATCACCGCGTTTACGAGCAGCATCAACGATCCAACGCATTGCCAGAGCATTACGACGGACCGGGCGGACTTCAACTGGTACCTGATAAGTAGAACCACCAACGCGGCGCGACTTAACTTCTACAGTCGGGCGAACGTTGTCGAGAGCTACTTCGAAAGCTTCCAGGTGATTTTTACCAGAACGCTGAGCCAGGGTCTCCAGCGCGGTATACACGATAGCTTCTGCAGTAGATTTTTTACCGTCTACCATCAGGATATTTACAAATTTGGCCAACAGCTCGGATCCGAACTTAGGATCTGGCAGGATTTTACGTTGGCCTATTACGCGACGACGTGGCATGGAAATACTCCGTTGTTAATTCAGGATTGTCCAAAACTCTACGAGTTTATTTTGACATTAAAGTGAAAATGTTTGGCCTTACTTAACGGAGAACCATTAAGCCTTTGGCTTCTTCACGCCGTACTTGGAACGAGCTTGCTTACGGTCTTTAACACCGGAGCAGTCAAGTGCACCACGGACGGTGTGGTAACGCACACCTGGCAAGTCTTTAACACGACCGCCACGGATCAGGATCACGGAGTGTTCCTGCAGGTTGTGACCTTCACCACCGATGTAGGAAGTCACTTCGAAACCGTTAGTCAAACGCACACGGCATACTTTACGCAGCGCGGAGTTTGGTTTTTTCGGGGTGGTGGTATATACGCGGGTACATACACCACGTTTCTGCGGGCAAGCTTCCAGCGCTGGAACGTTGCTTTTAGCAGCCTTCACAGAGCGTGGTTTGCGAACCAGCTGATTAATTGTTGCCATTAAAAAAGCTCCTGGTTTTGCTTCGTTTGTTGCTTCGTAAACATGTGATAAATCCCCTCGTATGCACTACTGGCAAAGTACGAGGCCGCAGAATTTTATGGCTGAGCGGTAGAGGTGTCAAGAAATATACAACATCACTCTCATCACCAAGCCATTTGGCTTCGATGTTTTTCGGTTAATTCAACGAAGTGATTATAGCCGATGACAGTGATTTTGTGTGAAAAATGACCAGTTAAGCCTCTGGCTTCCAGGTCGTCCTGCAGCGCATAAAGTGATATGGGGGCATTGAGCAGTAATTCAAGGTGCGCGCTGCCGGCCAACCCGGCCAGTACGCCATCCTGTATCAGCAGCAGATCGTCGCCTTGTGTGGTCAAACGCAACAATGCCGGCAAATCGCATTGAGTGGGAGAGTGGCTAAGGGTATACAGCATCCGAATGTCCTAAAAAGTCATTACCGCGTCATAACCGGCCAACTGTTGACGCAGCGCATCCGGTGCCAGCACCTCGGCCTCCAGCACCCAGTCGGTCACCTGACTCAGACCGCGCTCTTGCAAAGATGCCTGGCACAGATAACACTGCTCGACGTCATACAGCGGCAGCACGCCAAAGGTGGCGATATAGTTGCGCGCCAGAATTTTTTCCGGCTGCTGCCCCGGCAATAGCTGCAATACGCCATCGCCGATAAAAAACACGCCCAGATCTTCGCTCAGCGCCGAAGTCGCCAACAGCGCATCCAGCCCTTCCCTGCCGCCGGTGTCGCCGTGCGGGCCTTGGGTAAAAACAAAAGCGACTCGTTTCATAAATTCTCTCAGAACTGCACCAGACGGTCACAACTTAGCGCCGCCTCAGCCAACGAACCCAACCCGCTAAGGGTAAAGCCAGGTTGCAGATTAGCCGTTTCCAGCCCCTGCTGCGCAGCTTCCTGTTCATCGGTCACGCCGCGCCGCAACGCCGCGGCCACACAAACGTTGAGCGTAATACCGTGCTGCTGCGCCAGTTGCGCCCAGCCGCGCACCAGATCGAACTCATCGCTGGCAGGGGATGTCAGTTGGTTGGCATTCAGCACCCCTTCACGGTAGAAAAACACGCTGGAGAGCCGATGCCCTTTCGCCAGCAGGGCTTGTGCGAACTGATAGGCGCTGCTGGCCTGCTGGGTGCCATACGCCGGGCCGGTGACCAAAAGGCAGTAATCCAGCATCAGCGCTCGGTTCCCAGCAGGTCACCGCTTTTGAACTGGCGGATATACAGATACACGGTGTGCTTGGAAATATTCAGGCGATCCGCCACCTGATTAATCGCATCTTTGATATCAAAAATGCCTTTTTCATAAAGATTCAACACCACCTGGCGATTTTTGGCATTGTTGGAGACATTGCGATCGGCATTGACCTCCTCAATGGTGAACTCCAGCGTCTGCGCCACCAGATCGTCCACGGAAGAGGCAAAGTTGACTGAGGGAGCCACTTCCTGGGTTTCCGGCGGCATGAACGTCTGCATTACCTGGGAGAACGGCACATCGAGGTTCATGTTGATGCACAACAGGCCGATCACCCGCTGCTCGCGATTACGGATGGCGATAGTGACCGACTTCATCAACACGCCGCTCTTGGCGCGGGTGAAATAGGCCTTCGACACACTGCTGTCATCGCCGGCCATATCATGCAGCATCCGCAGCGCCAGGTCGGTGATCGGCGAACCGATCTGCCGCCCGGTATGCTCGCCGTTGGCAATGCGCACCGCCGAGCATTTCAAATCTTCCAGCGCGTGCAGCACGATCTCGCAGTGACCGCCGATCAGCATAGCTAGCCCATCGACCACGGCTTCATAAGACTTCAGGATTTCATGATCCGTCTGGCTAAACGGACGTTCATTCAGCAAATCAAGTTCGCTGACTTCGCTGGATAAAAGCGAATTTGACATCGAAAATACCACCCTCAAAGATCGCCTGTGCCAGGGGGCGCAGCTAAAACGGCTCGTGCAGGCTCCCTCTTCCACAGGCGGCATACCCTTGAGTATCCACAGGGCAGGCAGGCTGGTATCAGCATGAAACAGCACGACGGGCGTCCGCAGACCAACACGCGGCCGGGAACAGTTTTAGGTACACGCCCTAAGGGGCAGGCGCATGACTCATAAGTCCGGATTATTAGTCTAGCAAAACTGCCAGAGTAAAGTCCTTGCGTTTGCGCGTGGTATTGACGTTAAGCCCGATGCCCGGCAGGCGTCAAGCAATCAGTGGGAGGGAAAGTAAAAGTTACGCCTCATCCGGCATTAATCAGAGACGCTGAAATGAACACCGCCGCGAAGAAGATTCGCGGCGGTGATGGCAATCAGACAGGCTTATTGCGCTTTGGCATCCGCCGCTGCGTCAGCCGGTTTTTCAGCCTTGGCGTCTGCTTTCGGCGCAGCTTTCACATCCAGCAGCTCAACGTCGAATACCAGAGTGGAGTTAGCCGGAATGCCCGGAACGCCGGTTTTACCGTAGGCCAGTGCCGGTGGAATTACCAGCTTGATTTTGCCGCCTTTCTTGAGGTGTTTCAGGCCTTCAGTCCAGCCTGGGATCACGCCGTCCAGACGGAATGACAGCGGCTCACCACGGGTATAGGAGTTGTCAAACTCGGTGCCGTCGGTCAGGGTGCCTTTGTAGTTCACTACAACGGTATCGCTGTCTTTAGGTGCTTCACCCGCACCCGGTTTCTCTACCTTGTACAGCAGGCCAGATTCGGTTTTCTTCACGCCTTTTTCTTTGGCGAAGGTCTCACGGTACTTGGCGCCTTTCGTTTCGTTGTCTTTAGCGTCTTGTTCCATCTTCGCCTGAGCAGAAGCCTTCACGCGCGCTTCAAAGCTCTGCAGCGTTTTTTCGATGTCCGCATCGTTCAACTTGCTCTTGTTGGCGAAAGCATCCTGAACGCCTGAGATCAACTGATCTTTGTCCAGTTTGATACCCAGCTTTTCTTGCTCTTTCAGCGAGTTGTCCATGTAACGGCCCAGGGATGCACCCAGTGCGTAAGCCGCTTGCTCGTCATCGTTCTTGAACTTGCCGGTGCTTGGTGCTGCTGCAGCGTCCGCTGGTTTAGCGGCTTCGGCCGGTTTAGCCGCATCAGCAGCCATAACCTGAGTCGCATTCAGAGCAAAAGCCATGGTGGTTGCCAGAAGCGTGACTTTAAACAAAGATTTCATCCATTTCTCCAGTGTCTGAAGCTGTGCCCCAAACAGTCATTAAGTAAGATAACCGGGCTACTATAGCTGCCTGAAAGAAAACAAAACAGTCACACAGGTAACCAATCGAGTCAAAGTGTGACTCCAGGTTTAAGGAGAAGTTTCCTTTAATGTGCTACCCGCATGATAAATCAGATTATTCTCCCACCCGACACGATAACGGTAACAAAAACAGTCGCGATAAGCGCTCTATTTTTCAGCACTTTACACAGGGCGCAGCCGCCTGCGGTTATCCCTCGCTCTGTGGGAGGCGAAATAGCGCAGCGCAAAGCCGGCGGCAGCTGTTAACATAGTGCCAGATTCAGGATTAAACCGCGTCAGAGGTAGCATCATGCACAACGCCGATACCCAAAGCCTGTTACTGCGGCTTGAGGAATTGGAAAGCCGCCAGGCCTTCCAGGAAGTCACCATTGAAGAGCTCAACCAAACCGTGGTGCAGCACCAGCTTGAAATGCTGAAATTGCAGGAACACCTGCGCGTGCTGACCGATAAACTGCGCTCGACCCAAACGTCGATGATTGCCTCGCAGTCGGAAGAGACGCCACCGCCGCATTATTGATAACCCATAAAAAAGGGCAGCCCCAGGGCTGCCCTTTCTTGCTATTGCTGCGCCGCGATTAGTGGCAGCCGCAACCGCCGTTACCGCAACCGCCTTTCTTAGCCTGATCATGGTCATGCGCATGGTCATGATCGTGATCGTGGCCATGACCGCCGCAGCAACCGTCACCGTGCTCGTGGTGGTGATCGTGCTCGCCGTGTACGTGACCGTGTGCCAGTTCTTCAGCGGTAGCTTCGCGGATCGCGACAACTTCCACGTTGAAGTTCAGGTTCTGACCCGCCAGCATGTGGTTACCGTCAACCACTACGTGATCGCCGTCCACTTCGGTGATTTCGACCGGAACCGGGCCCTGATCGGTGTCAGCCAGGAAACGCATGCCAACTTCCAACTCGTCAACGCCCATAAAGACGTCTTTCGGCACGCGCTGCACCAGGTTTTCGTCGTAGTTGCCGTACGCATCGTTGGCGCCGACATTAACGTCAAAACGATCGCCTGCTTCGTGGCCTTCGAGTGCTTTTTCCAGACCTGCAATCAGAGAACCATGCCCGTGCAGATAGTCCAGCGGCGCGCTCACCGGAGACTCATCAACCAAAACACCGTCTTCTGTACGTACTTGGTAAGCCAGGCTGACCACCAAGTCTTTTGCTACTTTCATGATATCTCCTACCGTTGGACACTTGGACGCAGCCCATCATCGGGTGCCGCGCCTTTACCGGACAGATTGTATCGGAAATCTGCCCCGCTGTACCCTTCAGCATAAAAAAACGCGCCCGATAACGCTACTCCGGATGGAAAATACCGATGACCTGCTCCTGCGGTCGGACGTGCTTTTCCACCTGTTGTTCGGTCTGCCGCTGGTGATGGCCGCACTTGACGCACTCCACCACTTCGACCTGGTCTTCGCGCCAAACTGCCAGCGTATCCATAGCCTTACAGCTCGGACAGACCGCCCCGGCGATAAATCTTTTACGTGTTGCGGACATCTTCTGTGCTCCAAATTATTCGTATTCATCCCAGCCGTCGAACTGGCGACTCTCTTTTTGCATTTCGCGATGAAAAAGTTCTTCAAGCTCGCGCCGCGCCTCTTTCACGCGGGAAATCTGCGCCACATCGCCATGATGCGGCGGCATCAGTTCACGCAGCATGCGCATGTCCAGCCGGCGAAAGTGCTGCTGCGCGCGATAGGCCTGATGAGGATGCATACCCAATTCCATCAGCGCCTTGCGTCCCAGTTCCAGTGCGCTGGAGAAGGTTTCGCGGCTGAACTGCTTGACCCCGGCCTGCAGCAGTTCGTGCGCCTCCACGCGGCCGCGTGCGCGCGCCAGAATGCTCAACTCCGGGAAGTGCTGTTGGCACAAACGCACGATTTCCATGGTGTCTTCCGGCTCATTGCAGGTGATTACAATCGACTTGGCCTTCGCCGCGCCGGCCGCACGCAGCAGCTCGAGTTCGGTGGCATCGCCGTAATACACTTTGTAGCCGTAGCGACGCAGCACGCCGACCGCGCTGACATCGCGCTCCAATACGGTAATACGCATCTTGTTGGCCATCAACAGGCGGCCGATCACCTGGCCGAACCGGCCGAAACCGACAATGATCACCTGCGGATCGTCGTCCTCCACATACGGCGTTTCTTCGTCTTCATCCCGGGCGTTGTAACGGCGGGCCAGGATGCGATCGATAATCTGCATCAGCAGGGGGGTGGTCATCATCGACAGGGTCACCACCACCAACAGCAAGGCGAGTTGGTCAGACTGCAACACCTTCTGCGCCCCCGCAGCGGAAAACAGCACGAAGGCAAACTCTCCGCCCTGGCTGAGCACGCCGGCGAACTGCAAACGCACCGAACTGCGCAAGCCAAAGATGCGCGACAGCGAGTACAGCACCCCTGACTTGATCGCCACCAGCAGCACCACGCCGAGCAGCACTTCGACCAAATGGGTATAGAGCACGCCGATATTCAGCGCCATCCCCACCGAGATAAAGAACAGCCCCAGCAGCAGCCCTTTGAACGGCTCGATGGCAATCTCCAGCTCATGGCGATATTCGCTCTCCGCCAACAGCACACCGGCGATAAAGGTGCCAAGCGCCATCGACAGGCCGAGCGTATCCATAAACAACGCCGCCCCCAATACCACCAACAGTGCGGCGGCGGTGAAAATTTCGCGCACCCCGGAAGAGGCGATATAGCGGAACAACGGCCGCAGCAGGAAACGCCCTCCGATCAGCATGCCGCCGAACGCCGCGACCTTGATCGCGATTTCCGCCCAGTCGTCGCTGGTGCCACCGGCGCCGGCCAGGATAGGGATCAGGGCCAGCGCCGGGATCACCGCCATATCCTGGAACAGCAGCACCGAGAACCCTAACTGGCCGCCTTCATTGCGGTTCATGCCCTTCTCGCGCATCAGCTGCAACGCCATCGCCGTCGATGACATCGCCAGCCCGATCCCGCCGATAACGGCGGCCTGCCAGGCGAAATGGGTCAGATAAAGCAGCGCCCCCAACACCGCGGCGGTGATCAGCACCTGCCCGGCGCCAACGCCGAAGATCGAACGCCGCAGTTCCCAAAGTTTGGTCGGGTTCAGTTCCAGCCCGATGATAAACATCAGGAACACTACGCCCAATTCGGAAAAGTGCAGGATCTCATCCACGTCGCGGATGAAGCCCAATCCCCAGGGGCCGATGGCAATACCGGCGATCAGATAGCCCAGCACCGCGCCAATCCCCAGACGGCGGGCGATGGGCACCGTGACCACGGCGGCGAACAGGAACAGCAAAATTGCGGTCAGTAACGTCGAGCCTTCCATGATCACCTTCCTCCCTGCGGCAACGGGTTACGCAACCAGTCGCCATAGGCCGTAGCGTGGCTTTCCAGCACTTCCGGCTTCTGCCGACGCGCCCAATACACCAGCATCGGCGTCAGCCAGTGCATATGGCACATGGCGGCGGTCAGCTCGAACGGGCGCAGGATATCTTCCATCGGATAACGGTTATAACCGCCGGTGCGGTAAGCGCCTTCAGGTTCTCCGGTGGTGATCACCGAACGCCAGTATTTGCCCGCCAACGCATTGCCGCCCATACCGCTGGCAAAACCGCGCGACAGCACGCGATCCAGCCATTCTTTCAGCAATGCAGGGCAACTGTAGGTATAGAGTGGATGTTGAAAAACAATGACCTGATGTTCACGCAGCAGTTGTTGTTCGTGGTGAATATCAATAAAAAAGTCAGGATAGTGCGCGTATAAATCGTGCACGGTGACATGTTCCAACTGCTGCGCCGGTCGAAGCAAAACCCGATTCGCGACCGAGTCATGGGATTCCGGATGGGCATACAGCAGCAAGACCTTGGGCGGCTGCGACATCATTCCCCTCCAAAGCGTCGTCAGGATAGCGGTTTTCCGTTACCATGCTTCGCAAAGACTAATAATAGGACAGTCTGTGTCCTGTTAACTTAGAATCCTCTCAATTTAACATACTCTGAACATACGGCGCTTTATGATTGTATTCTCCTCGCTACAAATCCGACGCGGCACCCGCGTCCTGTTGGACAACGCCACGGCGACGGTTAATCCAGGTCAGAAAGTCGGCCTGGTGGGTAAAAACGGCTGCGGCAAATCCACGCTGCTGGCGTTGCTGAAAGGCGAAATCGCCGCGGACGGTGGTACTCACACCTTCCCCACTAACTGGGCGCTGGCCTGGGTCAACCAGGAAACGCCGGCGCTGGACGTGCCGGCCATTGAGTATGTTATCGACGGCGACCGCGAATTCCGCCAGCTTGAAGCCGAATTGCAATTGGCGAACGAGAAAAACGACGGCCACGCCATCGCCACGCTGCACGGCAAACTGGACGCCATCGACGCCTGGACCATCCGCTCCCGCGCCGCCAGCCTGCTGCACGGTCTCGGCTTCTCCAACGAACAGCTGCAAAGCCCGGTGCGCGCTTTCTCGGGCGGCTGGCGCATGCGTTTGAACCTGGCGCAGGCGCTGGTCTGCCGTTCCGATCTGCTGCTGCTCGACGAACCGACCAACCACCTGGATCTGGACGCGGTGATTTGGCTGGAACGCTGGCTGAAGGGCTATCCGGGCACGCTGGTGCTGATTTCCCACGACCGCGACTTCCTGGATCCGATCGTCGATAAAATCCTGCATATCGAACAAGAGACCATCAACGAATATACCGGCAACTACTCCTCGTTCGAGCGTCAACGCTCGACCAAACTGGCGCAGCAGCAGTCGCTGTATCAGCACCAGCAGGAGAAAGTAGCGCACCTGCAAAGCTATATCGATCGCTTCCGTGCGCAGGCCACCAAAGCCAAACAGGCGCAGAGCCGCATTAAAATGCTCGAACGCATGGAGCTTATCGCCCCGGCCCACGTCGATAACCCGTTCAGCTTCAGCTTCCGCCAGCCGGAAAGCTTGCCGAACCCATTGCTGCGCATGGAGAAGGTCAGCGCCGGCTACGGCGACAAGGTGATTCTGAAATCGATCAAGCTCAACCTGGTGCCCGGTTCGCGCATTGGCCTGCTGGGCCGTAATGGCGCCGGCAAATCGACCTTGATCAAAATGCTGGCCGGCTCGCTGGAACCGCTGAGCGGTGAGATTGGCCTGGCGAAGGGCATCAAACTGGGCTACTTCGCCCAGCATCAGTTGGAGTTCTTGCGCGCCGACGAATCGCCGCTGCAACACCTGAGCCGCATCGCTCCCCGGGTGCTGGAACAGCAACTGCGCGACTACCTGGGCGGTTTCGGCTTCCAGGGCGACAAGGTCACCGAGGCCACCGAGCGTTTCTCCGGCGGCGAAAAGGCGCGGCTGGTGCTGGCGCTGATCGTCTGGCAGCGCCCTAACCTGCTGCTGCTCGACGAACCGACCAACCACCTGGATCTGGACATGCGCCAGGCGTTGACCGAAGCGCTGATCGATTTCGAAGGCGCACTGGTGGTGGTCTCGCACGACCGCCATCTGCTGCGCTCCACCACCGACGACCTCTATCTGGTGCACGATGGCCAGGTCGAAGTTTTCGAAGGCGATCTGGACGACTACCAGCAATGGCTGAGCGATCTGCAACGGCAGGAAAACCAGCAGGATGCGCCGGAGAAAGAAAACAACGGCAACAGCGCACAGGCGCGCAAAGATCAGAAACGACGCGAAGCCGAATTCCGCACCCAGACTCAGCCGCTGCGCAAGCAAATCGCCAAGCTGGAGCAGCAGATGGAAAAACTGGGCGCCGAACTGGCGGCGGTAGAAGAGAAACTGGCGGACTCTGCGCTGTATGACATCAGCCGCAAGGCCGATCTGACCGAGTGCCTGCAAAAACAAAGCCAGACCAAATCCGCTCTGGAAGAGACGGAAATGACCTGGCTGGATGCGCAGGAGCAGTTGGAACGGCTGACAAACGAGTTTGAATTGTAGGAGCGCAGCACGCTGCGCCCACGGCTTCACGCCTTGTAAAAAGGTTTATCTCCTAAAATGGTCGCACGGTGCATGATGCGCCGCTGCGGCAGGTAATCCGCGTTGGCGTAATGCTGCGTCACGCGGTTATCCCAGATCGCGATGTCATCCTCCTGCCAGCGCCAGCGCACCTGGAATTCCGGCTTGGTGACGTGGGCGAACAGGAATTTCAGCAATGCCTCGCTCTCCTTCGGCGCCAGATCCACAATCCGCGTAGTGAAACCTTCATTGACGAACAGTGCCTGCCGCCCGCTTACCGGATGGGTGCGCACCACCGGGTGCAGCAGCGGCGGGTTTTTCTGCTTCGCCACCTGCCAGCGCTGGTGCTCCTCTTCGCTCGACAAATGCTTATGCTCCGGGAATGACTTGGTGAAGTCATGTTCCGCCTTCAACCCGGCCAGCAGTTGCCGGAAGGGTTCAGACAAGGCTTCATAGGCCGCGATGCCGCTGGCCCACAAGGTATCGCCACCGAAAGACGGCACCGTCTTCGCCGCCAGTATCGCCCCTTGCGGCGGGTTTTCGATAAAGGTGACGTCGGTATGCCAGTTGTCGTTGTCCGGCGGGTTATCGTCATGAGTATCCAGCGCGATGATCTCTTCCACGTCGGTGGCGTGCGGGTAAACCGGATGGATGTGCAGATCGCCGAAGCGCCCGGCCAAATCACGCTGCTGCAGCGGTGTGATCGGCTGATTGCGGAAGAACAGCACCTGGTGTTTGAGCAATGCATGGTAAAGCTGCTCAAACTGGCCGTCGCCCAACGGCCGCGCCAGTACGACGTTTTCCACCAACGCGCCGATGTAGGGCCCCAGCGGGGTAATCTTCAGACGTTCGTTCATTGCTGTACTCCATGCCACGGGGTCAATCGGCGCTGCAAGGCGCGCAGCCCCAGCTCCAGCCCAAATGCAATAATCGCAATCACGCCGATCCCGGCCAACACCACGTCGGTGGCCAGAAACTCACCGGCGGATTGCACCATAAATCCCAGACCACGCGTAGCGGCGATCAGTTCGGCAGCCACCAGCGTCGACCAACCGACGCCCAGCCCAATGCGGATGCCGGTCAAAATCTCCGGCAGCGCGCTCGGCAACACCACAAAACGCAGCACCTGCCAACGGTTGGCGCCTAAAGCGCGAGCGGCGCGCACCCGTACCTGTGCCACGCTGCGCACGCCGGCGACGGCAGACAGCGCAACCGGGGCGAAGATCGCCAGGTAAATAAGCAGAATTTTCGAGGTTTCGCCGATGCCGAACCAAATCACCATCAGCGGCAGATAGGCCAGCGGCGGCACCGGGCGGTAAATCTCAATCAGCGGGTCGAGAATGCTACGCACCGTGTCGTTCAGCCCCATGGCGATACCCACCGGAACGCCGATAATCACCGCCGCCAGCAGCGCCACCAGGATGCGTCCCAGGCTGGCCGCCAAATGCTGCCACAGCGTAGCGTCCATAAAGCCCTGCGGGCTGGCGATGACCAGCAACTGGTGCAACACCTGCTGCGGCGCCGGTAGAAATAGCGGGCTGATCAGGTTCAGTGCGGTCACGCCCCACCAGACAGCCAATGCCACCAGCAAAGTAGCACCGCTCAGCAAGAGGTTGCGCGGTATGCGGAAACGACGCGGCGCCGCAACCTGCGGTTGGGCAACGCCTTTGAGGGCGGAATGCAGGCTCATAGCAATGCCTCGCGCTGTTGGAACACTTTGCCCAGCACATATTCGCGCTGCGCGATAAATTCAGGATCGGATTTGATCGACCGACATGCCTCGCCGTTGGCGTAGCGCTGGCCGAAGTTCAGCGAAAGGCGCTCCACCACCTGCCCCGGCCCTGGCGACAACAGCAACAGTTCGCTGGCGAGGAAAACTGCCTCTTCAATATCGTGGGTGATCAGCAATACCTGCTTGCCGGTATCACGCCAAATGGTCAGCAACAGTTCCTGCATCTGCTCGCGGGTGAAAGCATCCAGCGCGCCAAACGGCTCGTCCAGCAGCAGCAAGCGCGGATCGGCGGCCAGCGCACGGGCAATGCCCACTCGCTGGCGCATGCCGCCGGAAAGTTGCCAGATAAAGTGCTGTTCGTAACCCGCCAACCCCACGCGTTGCAACATCTGCTGCGCCACCTCGCGGCGCTGCTGCTTGCCGATACCCGCCAACTGCAGACCAAACTCGACGTTATCCACCACGTTGCGCCACGGAAGTAAACCCTCATGCTGGAACACCACGCCCCGCTCGGCTCCTGGGCCGTTAACGGACGTTCCATCCAGCGTGATGCTGCCAGCTGAAGGCTCGATAAACCCGGCGATCAAATTCAGCAGCGTGGTTTTGCCGCAGCCCGACGGGCCGAGCACCACCACCAGTTGCCCGGCGGCAATCTGGAACGAGACGTCGCGCAGTGCGGGGCGCCCCTGGTAGTCTGCTGAAAGATGGTTAACGTTTAGCATGCGGCTCCCCTACGACTGCGGCGCAGCCTGCACCTGTTTCACAAAGCGGTCGGTCACATAGGCGCTGTAATCGCTGTCGACCTGCGGGATTTTGCCCTGCTGTTTGAGGAACTCGGCGGTATCGCGAATCGCCTTGTCCACCGGCTGACCAAGTTGGGTAATCTGCTCAGCCACCGGCAGATAGGTGTTGCCCTTCACCAGCACCGACACCTGATCCTCGGGCACGCCACTCAGACGGGAAAGCGTACCGAGATTGCTTTTGTCCTTCAGCCACTGCTCCGGCTGTGCCAGATAGGCTTTCTGGGCATTCAACGCGCTGGCGGCAAAGGCGGTCACCACCTCCGGGTGTTTTTCGGCGAAGTCCTTGCGCACCACCCAGACGTCGAGCGTCGGCGCCCCCCACTCCCCAACCTGTGCGGAATCGGTCAGGACCTTGCCCTGCTTGGCCAGCTCGTTGACCACCGGCGCCCAGACGTAGGCGCCGTCGATATCACCGCGCTGCCAGGCGGCGGCGATGGCTGGCGGCTGCAGGTTGAGGATTTTGACCTGTTCAGGCTTGATGCCCCAATGCTTGAGAGAAGCCAGCAGGCTGTAGTGGGTAGTGGAGATAAACGGCACCGCAATGCGTTTACCGATCAGATCCTGCGGGCCTTTAATGTCCTTCTTCACCACCAGGGCTTCGGAACTGCCGAGCTGCGAGGCGATCAGGAACACTTCGATAGGGAGTTTCTGGCTGGCGGCCACCGCCAGCGGGCTGGAGCCGATATTGCCGATCTGCACATCGCCGGAAGCCAGTGCGCGCAACACGCTGGAGCCGCTGTCGAATTTGCGCCAGTCAACGGTGGCACCGGACTGTTTGGCAAAGCTGTTTTCCGCCTGCGCCACTTTGGCCGGTTCCGCCGAGGTTTGATACGCCACGGTAACGTCGACCGCCTGCGCACTGGCCGCGCCGAGCGATAACACCAGCAGCGTTACACCGCGTAATGAAAAGAGTTTGCTCGCCATGATCCGCTCCGTTGATAAAAGTCTGTTCAGTTGCTGACAGTTTTATCCGAGCGGCGACAAGCGATAAAAGAATAAAAAAAACCTCGTTATTACCTTGAGGAATATGCCATGACATTCAGAACGATAACTCGCCCCGTAAAAACGACCGTGCATAGCCGCCAATCAAGGTGCGATCGCCTTTCCATTCGCAAAACAGCTCACCGCCGCGGGCGGAAATCTGCCGGGCATGCAGCTTATGGCGCCCCAGGCGTGCAGCCCAATATGGCGCCAGCGTGCAGTGCGCGGAGCCGGTCACCGGGTCTTCGCCGCCGTCGAGGGTAAAATAACGCGAGACAAAATCTACCTTTTCCCCCGGTGCGCTGACGATGACTGCACGGCCGGCCAGCGCGATTAACGCCGGGATGTCCGGCTGCAACGCCCGCACCTGGGCTTCATTTTCCAGCAGCACCAACAACGCGGTGGCCTGCCACACGTCCTGCGGTTTCACGCCGAGCAGCGCCGCCAGCCCGGCCGGCTCTGCCACCTTTTGCGGCAGTCGTGAAGGGAAATCCAGGATCAACCGTTCGCCGTCGGCGGCATCACGCTTAACGTACAGCTCACCGCCGGCCGAGCGAAACCGGATATCCTGTAGCGCCGGATTCACCGCGCTGAACATCACATGCGCCGCCGCCAGCGTGCCGTGGCCGCAGAGATCCACCTCACGCTGCGGGGTGAACCAGCGAATCGCCGACATGTCGCCATCGTCCCAGACAAAGCTGGTTTCCGGCAGGCACAGCTCATTGGCAATGGCCTGCATCTCGGCAGTCGACAAGGGTTGCTTCAGCAGGCATACGCCCGCCGGATTGCCGCGTAAGCCTTCGCCGGTAAACGCCACTACGTGGAAGTAATTTTCCGTCATCCGCAACTCCTTAATGCCAGATAAGTAACACACAGGCCGCGGTTAACAGCCCCATGGAAAGGTTAAAGAGGATCCAGGCCTTTTTGCTGCGCAGCAAGCGGCCAATCACCGTGCCAAACCCCAGCCAAATCACCCCGGCGACGACATTCACCACAAAAATACCCAGTGAAATAGCCATAATAGAAGCGTTATATTTATCGCCCGCCAGACTGAAGCTCGCCACCGCACCCAATGCCATCAGCCAGGCCTTGGGGTTGAGGAACTGCAACAGCCAGCCCTGATACAACCGTATAGGCTGCGGCGGCGCCACGTCGGTTTCCAGCTTTTCATAGGCGGCGGTAGCGACTTTCCACGCCAACCATAACAGGTACAGGCTACCGAGGACTTTCAGGATCAGGTGCAGCGCAGGGTAAACCAAAATCAGGCTACCGACGCCGAATGCCACCAGCAGCAAAATGCTTTGCATGCCGAGCATAATGCCCATCATCAACAGCAGTGAGCGCATAAAGCCAAAATTGGCGCCGGAGGTGGTCAGTAACATATTGTTGGGACCAGGCGTGATCGCGGCAACCCACAGGAAGCCTAACAGCGAAAGAAATAAACTCGGTTCCATGAAGCGGGTGCTCCTCACCCGGGGCGTTTTTTGCAGTATTATTGTTAACTCATGGTATTGAAGCTAACAGTGCGCTATTGATCAGACAATAGCCGCCAATAAGATTTTTACTCAGGTTATGCATGAATCCTTTCGCCCTTTGACCGGCGCCAGTAACCCACATTTGCAAACGCTGCTGCCACGGCTGGTGCGCCGCCGTGTGCGGTTGAAACCGCACTGGCAGCGGCTGGAATTGCCCGACGGCGATTTTGTCGATCTCGCCTGGAGCGAAGATCCGGCGCAGGCCGCCGGCAAGCCGCGCGTGGTACTGTTCCATGGGCTGGAAGGCAACTTCTACAGCCCCTATGCCCATGGCCTGCTCAACGCCTGGCGTGAAAAAGGCTGGCTCGGGGTGGTTATGCATTTTCGCGGTTGCAGCGGCGTACCGAACCGCAAACAGCGCATCTATCACTCCGGCGAAACGGAGGATGCACGCTTTTTTCTGCGGTGGCTGCGCGCCACTCACGGCGAAGTGCCGACGGCGGCGGTTGGCGTCTCGCTCGGCGGCAACATGCTGGCCTGCTACCTGGCGCAGCAAGGGGCAGACAGCCTGTTGCAGGCGGCGGTGATCGTGTCCGCACCCTTGATGCTGGAGCCCTGCTCATTGCGAATGGATCAAGGGTTCTCGCGCGTTTATCAGCACTATCTGCTCGGGCAGTTGAAACAAAACGCCACCCGCAAGCTGCTGCACTACCCCGACACCCTGCCGCTCAAGCTGCCGCAACTCCGGGCGCTGCGCCGTATCCGCGACTTTGACGATGTCATCACCTCACGCGTCCACGGCTTTAGCGACGCCACCGATTACTACCGCCGTTGCAGCGCGCTGCCGCTGTTACCGGCCATTCAGACGCCGCTGCTGATCATCCATGCCAAAGACGATCCCTTCATGACCGACGAAGTGATCCCCGACATCGCCGGCCTGCCGCGCAACATTGAATACCAGCTGACCGAGTTTGGCGGCCACGTCGGCTTTGTCGGCGGCAGTTTGAACAAACCCCACATGTGGCTGGAATACCGCATTCCATCCTGGCTTTCCCCTTATCTGGAACCCGCACCGTGATTATCCCCTGGAAAGAACTGGAAACCGAGACCCTGAACAGCCTGATCGAATCCTTTGTGCTGCGCGAAGGCACCGACTACGGCGAACACGAACGTTCGCTGGAGCAAAAAGTGGAAGACGTTCGCCGCCAGTTGAAAAACGGCGAGGTCCTGCTGGTATGGTCAGAACTGCATGAAACCGTCAACATCATGCCGCGCGGGCAGTTCCGTGCCGGGCAGGAAGAAAATTAGTGGCTGCCGGTTCTATGACTGACGGAAAAAATCAGGTAACAATGAACCATTGCAAACCCGCGCGCGGAATTTTGCCCTTGGCGAAAAGGGCGTCAAACAGACCAATAACCCTACTCTGACGCCGGCGCATTTAACACGGAGTGACAACCACCATGTCCGCCAAACATCCCGTTATCGCAGTGACCGGCTCCAGCGGCGCCGGCACCACCACCACCAGCGTGGCGTTCCGCAAGATATTCCAGCAGTTGAACATCCGCGCGGCGGAGCTGGAAGGCGACAGCTTCCACCGCTATACCCGGCCGGAAATGGACGCGGCGATCCGCAAAGCGCGCGATCTGGGTCGTCATATCAGCTATTTCGGGCCTGAGGCCAACGACTTCGGTCTGCTGCAACAGAGCTTTATCGAGTACGGCAAGAACGGCACCGGACGGTCGCGCAAGTATCTTCATACCTACGACGAAGCGGTGCCTTATAACCAGGTCCCCGGCACCTTTACACCTTGGGAAGCTCTGCCGGCGCCGACCGACGTGCTGTTCTATGAAGGGTTGCATGGCGGCGTGGTTACCGAACATACCGACGTGGCCAAACATGTCGATCTGCTGGTCGGCGTGGTACCGATCGTTAACCTGGAGTGGATCCAAAAACTGATCCGCGATACCGGCGAGCGCGGGCATTCACGTGAAGCGGTGATGGATTCGGTGGTGCGTTCGATGGAGGATTATATCAACTACATCACGCCGCAGTTCTCGCGCACCCACATCAACTTCCAGCGCGTGCCGACGGTGGATACCTCCAACCCGTTCGCCGCCAAAGCCATCCCTTCACTGGATGAAAGCTTCGTGGTGATTCACTTCCGCGGGCTGGATCAGATCGATTTCCCTTACCTGCTGGCGATGCTGCAAGGCTCTTTTATCTCGCACATCAATACGCTGGTGGTGCCGGGCGGCAAAATGGGGCTGGCGATGGAACTGATCATGGCGCCGCTGGTGCAGCAACTGCTGGAAGGCAAAAAAATCGGGTAATAGGTCGGAGCGCGGCAGTTGGCCGCGCCCCTTTATTCTTGCGCGTTACGCTACGTCGCGGATTTCAAAGCTGTGAGTCACGCTGGCAGCCTTGTTCAGCATCAACGACACCGAGCAGTATTTCTCGGCGGAGAGGTTCACCGCACGTTCAACGATATTGTCGGTCAGACCTTTGCCGGTCACGATAAAATGCAGGTTGATATGGGTAAAGACGCGCGGCACTTCTTCACGCCGTTCGGAGGTCAATTTCACCTCGCAATCACGCACGTCATTACGCCCTTTTTTCAGGATCGACACCACGTCGATAGCGCTGCATCCCCCCACCGACATCAGCACCATTTCCATCGGGCTGGGGGCTTTATCGCCGGCGTTGCCGTCCATCAACACCTGATGGCCAGACGCGGATTCCCCCAGAAACGTCAACCCTTCCACCCACTTAACTCTTGCCTGCATATTGGTCACTCCGATTAATTTCTTAAAATCAGAGTACGCTTTCGCATAGAAACTGGCAACGGAACCTGATGCTGGTCATGCGCAAGCAAGACAACACGAGACACCCGCCTCACTCTGTGCTACAAACAGAGCCGCAATAAATCTTTCCGGGACACTGATTTCAGGGAAACTCCCAGAGAAAGGCTCCTTTACCGGTATGTTAATAGAATGTAGCTTGCAGCTCTCCCGGCAAGTTAATATGCTAGAGCGACAGCGTATATTTATGACACGCCTCAAAACCTGCTGCCAGCCACCCTTAAAACAACGGCGACAGCACGTTTTACAGGGAACTCTGACCCCTGTGACACAAGGCAGCGATAACAACAGAGGATAACAGCGAATGGTTCTCGGCAAACCGCAAACAGACCCTACACTCGAATGGTTCCTGTCTCATTGCCATATCCACAAATATCCATCCAAAAGTACGCTGATTCACCAAGGTGAAAAAGCCGAAACGCTTTACTACATCGTAAAAGGCTCCGTCGCGGTGCTGATTAAAGATGAAGAAGGTAAAGAGATGATCTTGTCCTACCTTAACCAGGGGGATTTCATCGGCGAGCTTGGATTATTTGAAGAAGGCCAGGAGCGTAGCGCCTGGGTCAGGGCGAAAACCGCCTGTGAAGTGGCTGAGATTTCTTACAAGAAATTCCGCCAACTGATTCAGGTCAACCCGGACATCCTGATGCGCCTGTCAGCGCAGATGGCAAGCCGCCTGCAAGTGACCTCAGAGAAAGTGGGTAACCTCGCCTTCCTGGACGTTACCGGTCGCATCGCGCAAACGCTGCTGAACCTGGCGAAACAACCCGATGCCATGACCCACCCAGACGGCATGCAGATCAAAATCACCCGCCAGGAAATTGGTCAGATCGTCGGTTGTTCACGTGAAACCGTCGGCCGCATTCTGAAAATGCTGGAGGATCAAAACCTGATCTCCGCCCACGGCAAAACCATTGTCGTTTACGGCACACGTTAATCACTGAAAAAACGGCGCGATGATTCGCGCCGTTTTTTTATGCCCCGACCGATCATGTGGCGTCGACTGATTTACCACCCGGAAGTCAATTACGCACTGCGGCAAACGCTGGTGCTGTGTCTGCCGGTGCTCTTTGGCCTGCTGATCGGCCACCTGCAACTCGGCCTGCTGTTTTCCCTGGTTCCCGCCTGCTGTAACATCGCCGGGCTGGACACGCCCCACAAACGTTTTTTCAAACGCCTGATCGTCGGCGGCTCACTGTTTGCACTCAGCAGCCTGTTGCTGCAGCAGGCGTTGCTGTGGCAATTGCCGCTGCCGGCGTTGATGCTCGGCCTGGCTCTGCTGCTCGGCGTCAGCGGCGAGATCAGCCCGTTACATGCCCGCCTGCTCCCCGCCGCGTTGATCGCCGCCATCTTTTCTCTCAGCATGGCCGGCACGGTGCCGCTGTGGTACGCCCCCTTACTGTATGTGGTGGGTACCGCCTGGTACGGCCTGTTCACCTGGTTCTGGTTCAAGCTGTGGAAAGAACAGCCGATGCGCGAATCGTTGAGCCAGCTTTATCTGGAACTGGCGGACTACTTCGAAGCCAAGTATTCCCTGTTAACCCAACATACCGATCCGCAAACCGCGTTACCGCCACTGCTGGTGCGCCAGCAAAAAGTGATGGACCTGATCAGCCTGCTGTATCAGCAGCTCAACTTTTTGCCGCACGCCAATAATCTCGAGCAAAAACGCCTGCAGCGAACCTTTCAGGTCGCGCTGGATTTACAAGAACACATTACCGTCAGCCTGCACCTGCCGGAAGAAGTGCAAAAACTGGTGGAGCAGAGCCAGGCCGAGGCGATTATCCGCCGCAATGCGCAGGTGATTGCCGGCCGGCTGCGCACGGTGGCGCACGATATTCTCTATCATCAATACTCCCAGCGCTTCAGTATGACCAACGAGCTGGCAGCATTGGAAAAAGTGGCCGCACAGCACCCCGACAATCCGGTGGGTCAGTTCTGTTACTACCACTTCAGCCGCATCGCTCGCCTGCTGCGCACCCAGCATCCGTTATACCGTCGCGACCTGATGGCCAATCAAAACCGCCTGCCGTTCTGGCCGGCGCTGTTCAGCTACCTGTCGTTTAAATCCAACGCCCTGCGCAATGCGGCACGGCTGGGGGTAATGCTGGCGGCGGGCAGCAGCCTGGGGATGGTTTTCAATCTGCCAAAACCTTACTGGATCCTGCTGACCGTCATGCTGGTGAGCCAGAACGGCTACAACGCCACCCGGGTTCGCATCCAGCACCGTGCGCTCGGCACGTTGGCCGGGCTGGTGATCGCCGCCGGGCTGCTGCAGTTGCAAATGCCCGAGGGCGCGACCCTGAGCGTGATGCTGGTCATTACGCTGGCGGCCTATCTGGTTTCGCGTAAAAACTACGGGCTGGCGGTGATTGGCTTTACGGTGACGGCGGTCTATACCCTGCAACTGCTGGCGCTGAACGGCACACATTTCCTGATCCCCCGCCTTATCGACACCCTGATCGGCTGCGTGTTGGTGTTCGGCGGCACCATCTGGCTGTGGCCACAGTGGCAAAGCGGCCTGCTGCGCAAGAACGCCCATCAGGCGCTGGAGAAAGATCAACAGGCACTGCGCCTGCTGCTGGAAGAGCAAGAACCCGATCCCAGCGCGCTGGCCTATGCTCGCATGCAGGTGAACCAGGCGCACAACGCGCTGTTCACCTCATTGAATCAGGCAATGCAGGAGCCGGGGTTTGAATCCAGCTATCTGGCGGATATGCGCCTGTGGGTAACGCACAGTCAGTTTATTGTCGAACACCTGAACGCGATGACCATTCTGGCACGCGAGCACTATATGCTGACGCCCAAGCTGGCGCAGGAGTATCTGCAAACCTGCGAGATAGCGCTGCAAAGCTGCCAGCAGCGGCTGGAGTACGACGGGCCGAGCAGCGGCAACAGCATCATGCAGCCACCGGATTTGCACCCGGAAATGCCGGTTACCGAAATGGAGCGCCACCTGCGCCGCATTCTCTCCCACCTGAGCGTCATGCACACCATTTCGTCGCTGGCCTGGCGCCAGCGCCCGCATCACGGCATCTGGCTGAAACGTAAACTGCGCGATCAATAAGGGCGCCCTGCGGCGCCCCTTGTTATTCCGAGATAAGATTACGCGTTAATCACGTCCTGCACCGCCAGCTCAAACAATGCCGTGCCATCGTCGATGTCTTTCAGATCCACAACCAGAGAAGGCGCAAAGCGGATCACATTAGGGCCGGCGTTGAGGATCATCAGCCCGCGCGCAGCGGCGGCGGTGAGGAAATCGCGCGCCTTGCCGTGATACGGCGGAGTCAGCTCTGCGCCAATCAGCAAGCCCATGCCGCGAATGTCGCTGAAAACACCGTATTTCTCGCCAATTTTCCGCAGTGCCTGCACGTACAGATGATGACGTTGTTCGATACCATTCAGCACTTCCGGGGTATTGATCACGTCCAGCGCCGCTTCCGCCACCGCACAGGCCAGCGGATTACCACCGTAAGTGGTGCCATGCGTACCCACCTGCATCACCGAGGCAATCTCTTCGGTGGTCAACATGGCGCTGACCGGGAAACCGCCGCCCAGCGCTTTGGCGGTGGTGAGAATATCCGGTGTCACGCCATAATGCATATAGGCGAACAGTTTGCCGCTGCGCCCCATGCCGCTTTGCACTTCATCGAACACCAGCAGCGCCTGGTGTTTATCGCACAATTCGCGCACGCCTTTGAGGAATTCGGCGTCCACCGGGGTGATCCCGCCTTCGCCCTGGATCGGCTCCATCACCACCGCACAGGTGTGATCGTCCATCACCGCTTTTACCGCCGCCAGATCGTTGAACGGCACGTGCACGATATCCGCCGGTTTTGGGCCAAAACCATCAGAATATTTGGCCTGCCCGCCCACCGAAACGGTGAACAGCGTACGGCCGTGAAAGGCGTTATAAAATGCGATGATTTTGGTTTTATACGGACTGTGGCGGCTAATGGCGTAGTGACGCGCCAGCTTGAAGGCCGCTTCATTGGCTTCCGCGCCTGAGTTGGCGAAAAACACCCGATCGGCGAAGGTGGCATCAATCAGTTTGCCGGCCAGCCGCAGCGCCGGTTCGTTGGTGAAGACGTTGCTGGTATGCCACAAGGTTTCGCCCTGCTGCTTCAGCGCCTCAACCAAGGCTGGATGGCAGTGCCCTAACGCCGTGACCGCAATGCCGCCGGAGAAATCGATGTACTCTTTCCCCTGCTGGTCCCACACGCGGCTGCCTTTGCCCTTCACCGGGACAAACTGGGCAGGTGCATAAACAGGCAAGATAACCTGATCAAAAGTGCTGCGGCTTACTGGGTATTTTTCGGTCATTATGGGGTCCGCCCTAAAAGTGATTCGGTATTTCCACTGCCATTAAGTGAAAATATAATCACAAAATATGCATAAAAAACCAATAAAGGGCAAACGCAAATCGTCTTCGGCGGCAAAAAAAAACTAACTGATTAACTTTTAAGGAAATTATCCAGCAGTTGGTGACCCTGCTCGCTGAGGATGCTCTCCGGATGGAACTGCACCCCTTCCAGCGCCAACTGATGGTGGCGGATACCCATGATTTCATCACGAACGCCGTCGCGCTCGCTCCAGGCGGTGACTTCAAAGCAGGCCGGCAGCGTGGCGGCCTCCAGCACCAGCGAGTGGTAGCGGGTAACGGTCAACGGGTTGTTCAGCCCGCGAAATACGCCGCTGTCGAGGTGGCGGATCGCTGAGGTTTTACCGTGCATCACCTCACGGGCGCGCACCACCTTTGCACCAAACGCCTGGCCCAGCGCCTGATGCCCCAGGCAAACGCCGAGGATCGGCAATTTACCGGCAAAATGACGGATCGCGGCCAGCGAGATGCCGGCTTCGTTCGGGGTACAGGGGCCAGGGGAGATCACCAAATGCTGCGGCGCCAGCCGTTCGATATCGGCCAGTTGCAGCTCGTCGTTGCGCTTTACCAGCACCTCGGCGCCTAATTCGCAGAAGTACTGGTAAAGGTTATAGGTAAAAGAGTCGTAGTTATCGATCAACAGCAGCATAGTGTTTCCAACGGACATCATCGTAGGGGGCAAATATCTCGCCCCGATTTACACGGGCGCAGTATACAACGCCCCTGCAATACTGCCGCTATCGATAATTTCCGCTTACTTTTTCCGGCCGCCCATGATCGAGCCCAGCACGCCGCGCAGGATCTGGCGGCCGAGATCGCGCGCCATGCTCTTGGCGGCGGTCTGGACGATACCGTCGCGCTTGCCGCCGCGTGGGCCGGTGGATCCGAACAGAATTTCGTTCAGGCCGCCCATCAGGCCGCCGCCCGCCTGCTGCTGCGCCTGCGGTTGTTGCGCCGGCTGGCCCGGTTGTGGGCTGCCGACGGTGGCGAACCCTTCCGACGACAGTTTCTCATAAGCCGATTCACGATCGACCATATCCTCGTAGCGGCCATACAGCGGTGACTTGTTAATTGCGCTGTTTAACCCTTCAGCCCCCAGCATGCCCATTTTGGACTCCGGCGCGATCACCATCGCACGCTCCACCACGTTAGGGCGCCCTTTCTCGTCGAGGAATGACACCAGCGCCTCGCCCACGCCCAGTTCGGTGATCGCCGTTTCCGCATCGAAAGCCGGGTTGGCGCGTAGGGTTTGCGCTGCGGCTTTCACCGCCTTCTGATCGCGAGGAGTAAAGGCGCGCAGGGCATGTTGCACGCGGTTGCCCAACTGACCAAGCACGCTGTCCGGGATATCCAACGGGTTTTGGGTGACAAAATAGATGCCGACGCCTTTGGAGCGGATCAGGCGCACCACCTGCTCGATTTTGGTCAGCAGCGCCGCCGGCGCGTCATTGAACAGCAGGTGCGCTTCGTCGAAGAAGAACACCAGTTTCGGCTGTTCCGGGTCGCCCACTTCAGGCAGGTGTTCGAACAATTCGGCCAGTAACCACAGCAGGAACACCGAATACAGCTTCGGCTGATTGATCAGCTTGTCCGCCGCCAACAGGTTAATGATGCCGTGGCCGTTGGCGTCGGTTTTCATCAGGTCGTTGATGTCCAGCATCGGCTCGCCGAAGAACTGATTGGCGCCCTGCTCCTCCAGCGTCAGCAGCCCGCGCTGGATAGCGCCGACCGAGGCGGAAGAGATATTGCCGTACTGGGTCTGGAACTGTTTGGCGTTGTCGCCCACGTATTGCACCATGGCACGCAGGTCTTTCATGTCCAGTAACAACAGCGCATTGTCGTCGGCGATTTTGAATACCAGTTGCAGCACGCCGCTTTGCACATCGTTCAGATCCAGCAAGCGCCCTAACAGCAGCGGCCCCAGATCGGAAACGGTAGCGCGGATCGGGTGGCCCTTCTCGCCGTAGATGTCCCAGGGAATGAGGGTACAGGCCTGCGGCTGCCAGTCGCTAACCCCAATCGCCGACAGGCGCGCTTGCAGCTTCTCGGAGGGCGCGCCTTCCGCGCCAATCCCCGACAGATCGCCCTTCACGTCTGACAAGAACACCGGGACGCCGATGCGCGAAAACTGCTCGGCCATTCTTTGCAGCGTAACGGTTTTACCGGTCCCGGTCGCGCCGGTAATCAGGCCATGGCGGTTCGCCAAAGCGGGCAGGATCGCCAGATCCTGCACCGGTTTCCCGTCTTTCATCGCTTTGGCGATAATCCGTGCTTCACTCATTTTCTTTTCCTTTGACGCTGGCCCGGCGCGAAAAGCGCCTGTTGATGTCAATAAAGCTATAAGCGCGGCGTAACCCCGTCAAGGACAAACAAAAAGGGCGTCATCAAGACGCCCGCAAAGCCAATAATTTCAGATTCCGCCGATCCTCGTACTAGCAGTTTCTGCCTGCTTGAACAATAAGCCACCGGTGATATAGTAAGATTTACGTTGTATATACGAGGTCATTATCATGTCTGAATCTACCGTGGTTATCCGAGTGGATGAGGAATTAAAAATCGCCTTTGCCAGCGCTGCCAAAGCAGCCGATCGCACCGCATCTCAGTTGTTGCGCGATTTCATGCGTGATTTTGTCAGTCGGCAAACTCATCAGAAAGAGTATGAGCAGTGGCTACAGGAAAAAGTGGACTTAAGCCGTAAAGCGCTTAATGAAGGAAAAATCACTGATAATGAAGCCGTTGAGGCCTACTTCGCTGAGCGCAGGTCAAAACTGACAAGGTAATGCGATAAGGAAATATCGTGACACTCAGTGGACGGAACCCGCGATTGCCGATCGAATAGCAATTTATGACTACTTGGAAACAAAGAATCCGGCCGCAGCGATAGAAATTGATAGCTTGATTTCAGCAGCTGCGACACGACTATCACAAAACCCGTCCAGTGGAAAACCAGGCCGAGTACCCGGTACACGTGAAATGGTTATTCATCATTCCTATTTCCTGGTTTATGAATTAATCAACGGGTTAATCATTATGCTGGCCGTAGTGCATGCCCGCCGTCAGTGGCCCGCCAATTAATCATCCCCGCAGTCCCAGTTCTTCCTTCAGCGCTTTCAGGTAGCGGCGGCTGACAGGCACCGGTTCACCGGCCGGCATGATCATCTCCGCCGCGCCGCTGTCCTCGAAGCGAATTTCGCGCACCTGCTCCAGGTTGACCAAATACTGGCGGTGGCAGCGTACCAGCGGCGTGCGGAGCTCCAGCGTCCGCAACGTCAATTCGGTGAAACACTCCATGCCGTCATTACGCACCACGAACACCCCGCTCAACCGCGAACGGACAGCCACCACCTCGTCAAAACGCAGCAGGTAAATGCGGCTGTGGCCGGTGCAGGGGATGTATTTCAGATAGCCGGCGCTCTCATCCAGTGCGGCGATATTCTGCTGCCCACGGTGCTGCTGCAGGCGCTGCAACGTTTTGCTCAACCGTTTCGGCTCCGCCGGTTTCAGCAGATAATCAAACGCGTGTTCTTCAAAGGCCCGCACCGCGTACTCGTCGTAGGCGGTCAGGAACACGATATGCGGCATGCGGTTGGGATCGAGCATACCCACCATCTCCAGCCCGGTAATGCGCGGCATCTGAATATCCAGGAACACCACGTCCGGCTGCAGGCGGTGGATCCCGCTGATGGCTTCTATCGCGTTGGCGCATTCGCCGACGATGCAGATACCCTCTTCCGCCTCCAGTAAATGCCGCAGGTTATCGCGTGCGGAAGGTTCATCATCGACAATCAGTACGTTTAACATCAGGCAGCCCTCGCCAGCGGCACGTTGAGCGTAATGCGGGTAAATGTTTGCGGTTCGCAGGCCACCTGCACGCCATAGCCCTCGCCGTAGCGTACGCGAATGCGCTTATCCACCAGGTTCATCCCCAGCCCGCTGTTGTTCGGCTGCGGCTGGAACAAGCCGGCGTTATCGGTCACTTGCAGCAGCAGGCACTCGCCCTCAAGCCGCGCGCCGATATCAATCCGTCCCACGCCCAACAGTTGCGAAGTACCGTGCTTGATGGCGTTCTCGACGATCGGTTGCAGCGAAAAGGCCGGCAACCGCACCGCCAACAGTTCTGCCGGCAGCGAAACCGCGATCTCCAGCCGATCGGCAAAACGCGCCTGCTCAATTTGCAGGTAGGCGTTCACATGTTCCAGTTCGTCAGCCAGGCTGACCTCGTCATCCGAACGTTTCAGGTTTTTGCGGAAAAAGGTCGAAAGGTACTGCACCAGCTCACAGGCCCGGTCGCCATCACGGCGGATCACCGCCACCAGCGTATTCAGGGCGTTAAACAGGAAGTGCGGGTTAACCTGCGCATGCAACAGTTTGATTTCGGACTGCGCCAGCAGCTGTTTATGACGCTCATACTGCCCGGCCATAATCTGCGCGGACAACAGACTGGCGATACCCTCGCCCAGCGTGCGATTGATGGTGCTGAACAACCGGCTTTTCGGTTCGTACAGCTTGATGGTGCCGATCACCCGCTGATTCTCGCCGCGCAGCGGGATCACCAGCGTCGAGCCCAGCTTGCAGTTGGGGTTGATCGAGCAGCAGTAGGAAAGCTCGTTACCGTCGGCGTACACCACTTCGTTGTTGTCGATAGCGCGATGCGAATGCCCCGATGAGATCGGCGTGCCCGGCAGATGGTGGTCATCGCCAATGCCGATAAACGCCAGCAGCTTCTCGCGATCGGTTATCGCCACCGCGCCGATGCCCAACTCCTGATAGATCACCCGCGCCACCTTCATGCTGTTTTCCTGATCGAACCCCTGCCGCAAAATGCCCTCGGTACGTTCGGCGATCTTCAGCGCCTTGGCGGAAAACGCGCTGGTGTATTTCTCGAACATCGCCCGCCGATCCAGCAGGATTTGCATGAACATCGCCGCTCCCAGGGTATTGGCGATCAACATCGGCAAGGCAATGTGTTCGACCAGCCGCAGCGCCTCGTCGAACGGCCGTGCAATCGCCAAAATGATCGCCATCTGCAGCACTTCGGTGACCAACGCCACGCCGGCGACAAACAAGGGATTAAACAGCAGGTCGATACGCCTGCGGCGCATGGCGATGCTGTGCACCAGCCCGCCTACCAGCCCTTCCGCCACCGTGGATACCGCACAAGCGATGTCGGTCATGCCGCCCAGCGTGTAACGGTGCAGGCCACCGGTCAGCCCCACCAGAAAACCGACCGAAGGCCCGCCCAGCAGGCCCCCCAGTACGGCGCCGATGGCGCGGGTATTGGCTATCGAGCCTTCGACGTGCAAGCCGAAATAGGTGCCCATGATGCAGAACACCGAGAAGATGAGGTAGCACAACAGCTTATGCGGCAACCGGATGGTCACCTGCGTCAGAGGAATGAATAGCGGAGTTTTGCTCAGTAAATAAGCAATGACAAGATAAACGCACATCTGCTGCAACAACAGCAGAACCTGGTTAAATTCAAACATGGCAGCCGCTCATTCCGAGAGAAAACAAAGGCACAACGCCGGGTTTCCGGTCTGATTATAAGCGGGCTATTAAAACATGCGGCGGGGGAGAAAACAGTGATGCAGGCAAAGCTTCGGAAGGAAGGAACGGCCGACCCCTACGGGATCGGCACAGAAAATTTATGGCAGCACTTTGGCTGACAAAATGACGATAGGCTTGCTCGGGACATTCTGGTACGGGCCAACATTGCCGGTCGGCGCCTGGGAAATTTTGTCCACCACGTCCATGCCTTTCACCACTTTGCCGAACACCGCGTAACCGAAGTCGCGCTGGCCGTGATCCAGGAAGGCGTTATCCGCCACGTTCAGGAAGAACTGGCTGGTGGCGCTGTCTTTATCGGCGGTACGCGCCATCGAGATGGTGCCGCGCAGGTTGCGCAGACCGTTATCGGCTTCGTTCTTGATTGGCGCGTTAGTGGTTTTTTGCTGCATATCCGCAGTAAAACCGCCGCCCTGAACCATAAAGCCCGGGATCACGCGGTGGAAAATGGTGTTGTTGTAATAGCCGCTGTTCACGTAGTCGACGAAGTTCTTGGTGGAAACCGGAGCCTTCTGACTGTCGAGCGCCAATTCGATATTCCCTGCCGAGGTGGTCAGCATGACATGAGTTTCACCGGCGGCAAACGCTGCGGGTGTCATTGCTGTCAGGGAACACAGCGCAACGAAGGTCACTAAAGTACGTTTGAACATTAACGGGTCCTTTCTCTGAGAGACAAACAACGGAAAAGCGCTTTGATTCTAAAGAGCTGTACCTGCGAGTGCCAGCCATTTACCTATATTTACGCAATTGAAGGGGCATATCTTGGCCGGTCGCCGTTTTTACTGCCGAAAGTATGATCGCCGCGGCCCCTTTTGCCAACTGCATCACGCATTTTTTGCCCTTTTCACACCTTCGTCGCTTTTTGCGACGCAACTCCCGGTTTAGTTCTCGATTCCCGTTACTCTACACAAATGAGAGCGCTCTCATTTTTTGAGAGACCGAGCTTAACGCATGCCCGCCGGCACCGCTGTCGCGCGATAACAGGAGAAATAACGTGAGTGAATTGATGACTGAAATCAGCCCCGATTTTGAAAGCACCATCATGGAACTGCTGGTGTTCTCCGGTGGTGCCCGCAGCAGTGCCCTGATGGCGCTGCAACAGGCGCGTGCCGGGGACTTTACTGCGTCAGCCAAACACATGGCCGAATCGAAACAGTCGGTGAAAAAGGCGCACCTTATCCAGACCCAGTTGATCGGCCTGGATGAAGGCTGCGGCAAACTGACCATCAACCTGATTACCGTTCATGCGCAGGACCACCTGATGAACGCCATGGTGATCCAGGATCTGGCAGACGACATGATTGAACTTTACCGCCGTCAGGCACTGTTGGAGACTCGCGCATGAATTCGTTGAAAATCGCCGTTATCGGCGGCGGCAGCAGCTACACGCCAGAGTTGGTCGATGGACTAATCCAGCGCATCGAAGAACTGCCGGTGACCGAATTGGCGCTGGTGGACGTTGAACCGGGCCGCGAAAAGGTAGAGATCATCGCCGCGCTGACCCGGCGCATGCTGGCGCGCAATGGGCTGGAGCAGGTGAAAGTCAGCGTGCATTTCGAGCTGGATGACGCCATTCGCGGTGCCCACTTCGTCCTGACCCAGTTCCGCGTCGGCCAGTTGCCGGCACGCGCCGCCGACGAGCGTCTCGGCCTGAAATACGATTTGATCGGCCAGGAAACGACCGGCGTGGGCGGCTTCGCCAAAGCGCTGCGCACCATCCCGGTCATGCTGGATATTGCGCGCAGAGTGGAAAAGCTGGCGCCGGACGCCTGGATCATTAACTTCACCAACCCGGCCGGCATCGTCACCGAAGCGGTCTCTCGCTACACCAAAGCGAAAATCATCGGCCTGTGCAACGTGCCGATCAGCATGCACCACATGATCGCCACTATGTTAAAAAGCGCCTATGAAGACGTGCAGTTGCAGTTCGCCGGGTTGAACCACATGGTGTGGGTGCATCAGGTGCTGCAAAACGGCCATGACGTGACCGACAAGGTGATCGACATGCTGTGCGACGGCGCGGCGCTGACCATGAACAACATCAAGGAAGAGCCGTGGCAGCCGGACTTCCTGCGCGCCGTAGGTGCCATCCCCTGCCCGTATCATCGTTATTTCTACCAGACCAAAGAGATGCTGGCCGAAGAAGTGGCTGCGGCAGCCGAGCGCGGCACCCGTGCCGAGCAAGTGATGAAGGTGGAGAAAGAACTGTTTGAGCTGTATGCCGATCCTCAGCTCGACAGCAAGCCTGAACAGCTGAGTTTTCGCGGTGGATCATACTATTCGGAAGTGGCGCTGGAGCTAATTCGTGCGATCCATAATAATCTCGGTACGCAATTAGTCGTCAATACCGCAAACCGGGGCGCCATTCGCGGCCTACCGGACGATGCCGTGATAGAAACCAACTGCATCGTCGATGCGCAGGGCGCGCACCCGCTGACCTTCGGCACGCTGCCGGATTCCATGCACGCGCTGACCCAGCAGGTGAAGGCCTACGAGCGTCTGACCATCGAAGCCGCAGTGCATGGCGATCGTCGCAGCGGGCTGCTGGCGCTGGTCACCAATCCGCTGGTGGCCAATGCCAACGTGGCGCAGCCGCTGCTGGAAGAAGTGCTGGCGGTGAATGCGCCTTATCTGCCGCAGTTTAAATAACCGCCTGGCGGGACGTGGTTGCTGATACATTGTTATACCTACTATGCAGGGGTTCGGTTCGCCGAACCCGGTTTTAGCCGTAATCAGGAGTCGGATGATGGTGACACTGGAAGATGTCGCAGCATTGGCGGGCGTGTCTCGCGCCACCGTGTCACGCGTAGTGAATGGCGATACCAACGTTAAAGCCCCGACCCGCGAGAAGGTTGAACGGGCGGTAGCCCAGCTCGGTTATACCCCCAACCCCGCCGCCCGCGCGCTGGCCTCCAGCCACAGCAATACGCTGGGCCTGGTCACCACCTCGTATCGCGGCGGTTTCTTCGGCGCGCTGATGGATTTTGTGCAAACCGAAGCCGAATCCCAGGGTAAACAGCTGCTGGTGACCCAAGGCCGCAGCAGTGCGGAAAACGAATGGCGGGCAATCCAGCGGCTGTTCAACCTGCGCTGTGACGGGGTGATCCTGCACGTGCGTTTCCTCAGCGACGACCAACTGCGCCAACTGGCGGCGGAGCAACGCAGCTTTGTGCTGCTCGATCGCCTGGTGCCCGGTCTGGAAGACCGCTGCGTCACCTTTGATCACCCGCTCGCCAGCCGCATGGCAACGCAACAGTTGATCGAGGCCGGTCACCGGCGTATCGCCTGCATCAGCGGCCCAAGCGAGCGGATTTCCAGCCGGCTGCGGCTGCAGGGTTTCGAACAGGCGATGCAGGCTGCGCATATCAAGCCGCTGGCCTGCGTGGAAGGGGTTTACGACCTGGAAAGCGGCTACCGTTGTGCCGACCGACTGCTGCAACTGGAAACCCTGCCCACCGCCATTTACTGCTGTAACGAAGAAATGGCCATCGGCGCGCTGCTGGCGCTCAACGAGCACCGCTTGCGAGTACCGCAGGATATCTCGTTGATCTGCTACGACAGCGGCGAACGCGCGCCCTTCGTGCGACCGGCGCTGACCAGCGTACATTTCCCGATTACCGAGATGGCGCAATACGCCACGCGGCTGCTGATTGATCCGACCACCCCGCACATCAGCTTCGCGCCGACGATCGTCAGCCGCGACTCGATTGTGACGATAAGCAAATAGATCACAAAAAAATTTCACGACCTTTCATTGATTGCATCAAAAAATCGACAACCATCACAAAAACTCCCGTTGTCTGTGCTAGGATCCGCTCCCTGGTGGCCTGATCGGGACTTTTCTGCTTTTACAAGGAAAAGCCAGCGGCCTTAACCCAGTGTTATACCCCATGAATTTCAAATTGCAGCTGGGCACCCAACTGCGGTTTGAAAGGCGACGGATATAATCCTAACAGACATAATCAGGCCTATATAATGAATGACAGCAACCGTCTACGGCTTACCTGGATCAGCTATTTTTCTTACGCGCTGACCGGCGCTTTAGTTATCGTCACAGGGATGGTGATGGGGAACATTGCAGAGTACTTTAATCTGCCGGTTTCCAGCATGAGCAACACCTTTACTTTCCTTAACGCCGGCATCTTGATTTCGATCTTCCTCAACGCCTGGTTGATGGAAATCATTCCGCTGAAGCGTCAACTGATGTTTGGCTTTATCCTGATGGTACTGGCTGTCGCTGGGCTGATGGTGACCAAGAGCCTGACGATGTTCTCCCTGTGCATGTTTATCCTTGGCGTGGTCAGCGGCATCACCATGTCGATAGGCACCTTCCTGATCACCCATATGTACGCCGGCCGCCAGCGCGGTTCGCGCCTGCTGTTCACTGACTCGTTCTTCAGCATGGCCGGGATGATCTTCCCGATTGTCGCCGCGATGCTGCTGGCGCGTCATATCGGCTGGTACTGGGTGTATGCCTGCATCGGCCTGCTGTACGTGGGCATCTTTGTGCTGACCCTGTTCTCCGAGTTCCCGGTGCTGGGCAACAAAGGCGCCAATGCCGGCCAGCCGGTAGCGAAAGAGAAATGGGGTGTCGGCGTGCTGTTCCTGTCGATCGCCGCTCTGTGCTATATCCTCGGTCAGTTGGGCTTTATCCAATGGGTGCCGGAATACGCCACCAAGTCCTTCGGGATGGACATCGGCCAGGCCGGTAAGCTGGTAAGCGATTTCTGGACCTCGTACATGGTTGGCATGTGGGTGTTCAGCTTTATCCTGCGCTTCTTTGACTTGCAACGTATCGTCACCGTTCTGGCCGCTCTGGCGACCGGCGCAATGTACCTGTTCGTCAGCACCGACAATCCGGAACACCTGGGCTACTACATTATGGCTTTGGGCTTCGTTTCCAGCGCGATCTACACCACGCTGATCACCCTGGGCTCGCTGCAAACCAAGGTGTCCTCACCGAAACTGGTTAACTTCATCCTGACCTGCGGCACCATCGGCACCATGCTGACCTTCGTGGTCACCGGCCCGATCGTGGCTAAAGGCGGCGCACACGCTGCGCTGACCACCGCCAACGGCCTGTACCTGGCGGTGTTCGTCATGTGTCTGCTGCTCGGTTTCGTTACCAAGCACCGCAGCCACGGTCACGTGACGCACTAATCTGCCGTCAGTGACATCAAAAAGGCGCCTCAGGCGCCTTTTTTTATGGTTGTCGCCCACGCCTTAGCGCCGGAAATCCACCTTCTCATCCTGTGCCAGATACAGCGTGGTTTCCGCCGGCCGGGTCTCGGCAATCACCGCCCCCTGACGAATCGAATAGCGCACCGGAGTCTGACGGCGCACCGCGTCAAAGCCGCTTTCCGCCGGCAGGATCACCAGGTTGGCGCTGTTGCCCGCCGCCAGGCCATAATCGGTCAGGTGCAGGGTGCGCGCGCTGTGGCTGGTGATCAGTTTCAGCCCGTCGTCAATCTGGCCGTATCCCATCAGTTGGCAGACGTGCAGCCCCATGTGCAGGACTTGCAGCATATTGGCGGTCCCCAGCGGATACCAGGGATCGAAGACATCGTCGTGGCCAAAGCAGACGTTAATCTCCGCTTCCAGCATTTCTTTCACCCGCGTGATGCCGCGCCGTTTCGGGTAGCTGTCGAAGCGCCCCTGCAGGTGAATATTGACCAGCGGGTTAGCGACAAAGTTGATGCCGGACATTTTCAACAGGCGGAACAGCCGCGACGTGTAAGCGCCGTTATAGGAGTGCATCGCGGTGGTATGGCTGGCGGTCACCCTGGCGCCCATATTCAGCTTCAGCGCCAGCGCCGCCACGGTTTCGACAAAGCGCGACTGCTCATCGTCAATCTCATCGCAGTGTACGTCCACCAGCCGATCGTATTTTTGCGCCAGCGCAAAGGCCTTGTGCAGCGATTCTACGCCGTATTCGCGCGTGAACTCGAAGTGCGGAATGGCCCCCACCACGTCGGCCCCCAGCCGCAGCGCCTCTTCCAGCAATGCCTCGCTGTTGGGATAGGACATAATGCCTTCCTGCGGGAAAGCGACGATTTGCAGCGTCACCCAGGGCGCGACCTCCTGCTTCACCTCCAGCATGGCGCGCAGCGCGGTCAGGGTCGGATCGGAGACGTCAACATGGGTACGCACGTACTGCACGCCGTTGGCGATCTGCCATTTCAGCGTCTGCCAGGCGCGTTGTTTGACGTCCTCGTGGGTCAGCAATGCCTTGCGCTCCGCCCAGCGCTCAATGCCTTCAAACAGGGTGCCGGACTGGTTCCAGGCCGGCTGTCCGGCGGTCTGGGTGGTGTCCAAATGGATATGCGGCTCGACAAACGCCGGCAGCGCCAGCCCACCTTGCGCATCAAGCACGTCGCTGCGCCATTCCTGCCCCTCAGGCTGCGGCACCAGATGGGCAATACGCCCCTGCTCAATGGCCAGTTGCCACAACCCTTCATGCCCGCTCAAACGCAGGTTGTCGATAAACTTCAATGGACTCTGGGCCACCCTTCACCTCTGCTGTTACGGCTCGTTTTATTCATCATACTGGCAGAGGATCCGGCTGACAAAGCCGCAAAAAGTTTATTACTCCCTCCGCTACTCCCGAAGGGGTAAGGTTCGCAGCAACTGGCTCGTTTCAGCTAAAGATGAATAAAAACCGCAACTTATCAAATATCTAGAAAAATCATCCATATACCACATTAGAGGTATATGAAGGTGCACTTGATTTGCATCAATAAATTGCCCGTGGGGAGGCATAAGGTAAGCTTAGGAAATCAGAATTTTGAGGCAATAATGAGCAGAGTCAAACTTGCTGTCATCGGGAATGGCATGGTCGGCCACCGGTTTATCGAAGATCTGCTGGAAAAAGCGGACAAAGACCAGTTTGAGATCACCGTGTTTTGTGAAGAACCGCGCATCGCCTATGACCGCGTGCACCTGTCTTCTTATTTCGCCCACCATACTGCCGAAGAACTTTCGCTGGTACGCGAAGGCTTTTACGAAAAACAGGGGGTGAAGGTATTGGTTGGCGAGCGTGCCATTACCGTCAACCGCAGTGAGAAGGTCATTCACTCCAATACCGGCCGCACCCTTTACTACGACAAGCTGATTATGGCCACCGGCTCCTACCCGTGGATCCCGCCGATTAAAGGCTCGGAAAGCCAGGATTGCTTCGTCTACCGCACCATTGAAGATCTGAACGCCATCGAAGCCTGCGCACGCCGCAGCAAACGCGGTGCGGTGGTTGGCGGCGGCCTGCTGGGGCTGGAAGCCGCCGGGGCGCTGAAAAGCCTGGGCGTCGAAACCCACGTCATTGAATTCGCCCCAATGCTGATGGCCGAACAGCTCGATCCTATGGGCGGCGATCAGTTGCGCCGCAAGATCGAACGCATGGGCGTCAAAGTGCATACCGGTAAAAACACGAAAGAGATCGTCAACGGCGGGGAACAGGCGCGCAAAACCATGCAGTTCGCCGACGGCACCGAGCTGGAAGTGGACTTTATCGTGTTTTCGACCGGCATCCGCGCTCAGGACAAGCTGGCTCACCAGTGTGGTCTGGCTACCGCCCGCCGTGGCGGCATCGTGATTAACGACAATTGCCAAACCTCCGATCCGGACGTTTACGCTATTGGCGAGTGCGCCTCCTGGCGTGAGCGCACCTTCGGCCTGGTGGCGCCGGGCTATAAAATGGCGCAGGTCACGGCCGATCATCTGCTGGGCCGTGAAAATGTCTTCCAGGGCGCCGACATGAGCGCCAAGCTGAAGCTGCTGGGCGTGGACGTTGGCGGCATTGGCGATGCCCACGGTCGCACTGAAGGCGCGCGCAGCTATGTTTATCTGGATGAAAGCAAAGAAGTCTATAAGCGCATCATCGTCAGCGCCGACAATAAAACCCTGCTCGGCGCGGTGCTGGTGGGCGATACCAGCGACTACGGCAATCTGTTGCAACTGGCGCTGAACGCCATTGAACTGCCGGAAAACCCGGACGGCCTGATCCTGCCGGCACACGCGGGCAGCAAACCGGCCATCGGCGTGGATTCCCTGCCGGACACCGCGCAAATCTGTTCCTGCTTCGACGTCACCAAGGGCGACATCGTCAAGGCGGTCGGCATGGGCTGCCACACCGTCGCGGCGATAAAATCAGAAACCAAGGCCGGTACCGGCTGCGGCGGCTGTATTCCGCTGATCACCCAGGTGCTGAACGCCGAGCTGAGCAAGCAAGGTATCGAGGTTAACCACCATCTGTGCGAACACTTCGCCTATTCACGCCAGGAGTTGTACCACCTGATCCGCGTTGAAGGCATTAAGTCCTTCGACGCACTGCTGGCCAAATACGGCAAAGGTTACGGTTGTGAAGTCTGTAAACCGACCGTCGGCTCGCTCCTGGCTTCCTGCTGGAATGAATTCGTGCTCAAACCGCAGCACACACCGCTGCAGGACACCAACGACAACTTCCTCGGCAATATCCAGAAAGACGGCACTTATTCGGTGATCCCACGCTCCGCCGGCGGTGAAATTACGCCTGACGGGCTGATGGCGGTCGGCCAGATTGCCAAGGAATACAACCTGTATACCAAGATGACCGGTTCTCAGCGCATCGGCATGTTCGGTGCGCAGAAAGACGACCTGCCGGCTATCTGGAGCAAGCTGATTGCCGCCGGTTTTGAAACCGGCCATGCCTACGCCAAGGCGTTGCGCATGTCGAAAACCTGTGTCGGCAGCACCTGGTGCCGCTTTGGCGTGGGTGACAGCGTCGGGTTTGGCGTCAAACTGGAACACCGTTACAAAGGCATCCGCACGCCGCACAAAATGAAGTTCGGCGTTTCCGGCTGTACCCGCGAATGTGCTGAAGCGCAGGGCAAGGACGTCGGCATTATCGCCACCGAGAACGGCTGGAACCTGTACGTATGCGGTAACGGCGGTATGAAGCCCCGCCACGCCGACCTGCTGGCGGCGGATCTCGACAGCGCTACGCTGGAACGCTATCTGGACCGTTTCATGATGTTCTACATCCGTACCGCCGATAAGCTGCAACGCACCTCTGTGTGGCTGGAAAACCTGGAAGGCGGCATCGATTATCTGCGCAAAGTGATCATTGACGACAAACTGGGCATCAACGATCAGTTGGAAACCGAAATAGCCCGCCTGCGCGGTGCGGTTATCTGCGAGTGGAAAGAAGCCGTCGAAGATCCGCAGACCCAGGTCCGTTTCGCCCACTTTATCAACAGCAGCCTGCGCGATCCTAACGTACAGATCGCCGCCGAGCGCGAACAGCATCGGCCGGCGCGCCCGGATGAACGCATTCCCGTCACCCTGCTGGACACTGAGGAGAACAACGTATGAGCCAGTGGATCACCCTTTGCCCCGTCACTGATATCCTGCCCGGCACCGGCGTGTGTGCCCTGATCGGCGAACAGCAGGTGGCGGTATTCCGCCCCCATGCCGATGAGCGGGTCTTCGCTATCAGCAATATCGATCCCTTCGCCCAGGCCAGCGTGCTGTCGCGCGGCCTGATCGCCGAACATCAGGGTGAACTGTGGGTCGCCAGCCCGCTGAAAAAACAGCATTTCCGCCTGCACGACGGCTACTGCCTGGAAGATGGCAGCCGCTCCGTCGCGCATTTCACCAGCCGGGTAGTCGACGGTATGGTGCAGGTCGCGGCCTGATATTTTCACTTTAACCTCAGGGGAAGCAGCATGTTCACCGATACCATCAACAAATGCGCCGCCAACGCGGCGCGCATCGTCAGGCTGTCGAAAGACAGCCCGCTGGGATTTTGGATCAGCTCGGCGATGGCCGGGGCTTACGTCGGCCTCGGCATCATTTTGATCTTCACCCTTGGCAATCTGGTCGATCCGTCCCTTCGGCCATTAGTGATGGGCGCCACCTTCGGCATCGCGCTGACGCTGGTGATCATCGCCGGTTCCGAGCTGTTTACCGGCCATACCATGTTCCTGACGCTGGGCGTCAAAGCCGGTACCATCCGCCAGAGCCAGATGTGGGCAGTCCTGCCGCAAACCTGGTTGGGCAACTTGCTGGGGTCGGTGCTGGTGGCGCTGATGTATTACTACGGCGGCGGCAGCCTGCTGCCGGTGGACACCAGCCTGATACATACTGCCGCGCTGGCGAAAACCACCGCCCCCGCCGAGGTGCTGTTCTTCAAAGGCGTACTGTGCAACTGGCTGGTTTGCCTGGCGATTTGGATGGCGATTCGCGTCGAGGGCGCCGCCAAGTTCATCGCCATATGGTGGTGCCTGCTGGCCTTTATCGCCTCCGGCTACGAACACTCCGTCGCCAACATGACGCTGTTCGCCCTGTCCTGGTTCGGCCATCACAGCGAAGCCTACACGCTGAGCGGGATCGGCCATAACCTGTTGTGGGTGACGCTGGGCAATATCCTGTCCGGCTCTGTCCTGATGGGCCTGGGTTACTGGTACGCCACTCCGCGTGCCGAACGTCCGCAGGCCGAGAAAACCGCAGCGCGCCAGGCTGCATAATATTTCGGGGCGCACTGCGCCCCCGTTGCCAATTGCTCGAGGTTTGCCGATGGATTACCTGCCGATTTTCTGCCAACTGCAACACAAAGCCTGCCTGCTGGTCGGCGGCGGCGAGGTCGCCGAACGCAAGGCGCGCCTGCTGCTGGACGCCGGCGCGTTGCTGACCGTCAACGCCTGCGCATTCAGCCCCCAGTTCCACGAGTGGGCGGCCCTTGGCCGGGTAACGTTGGTGGAAGGGGAGTTCAGCGCGGCATTGCTGGCGGAAAAATGGCTGGTCATCGCCGCAACCGATCGGCTCGAGGTCAACGCGCTGGTCTATCAGTGCGCCAACCAGCAACGGGTATTCTGCAACGTTGTCGACGATCCCAAACGCGCCAGTTTTATCATGCCGTCGATTATCGATCGCTCGCCGATCATGGTCGCGGTGTCCTCCGGCGGCAAGGCGCCAGTGCTGGCAAGGTTGCTGCGTGAAAAACTGGAAGCCGTGTTGCCGCAGCATCTTGGCAAGCTGGCGCAACTGGGCGGCTCATTGCGCCAGCGGGTGAAACGGCACTTTACCGGTGCAGGTGCCCGCCGTCGTTTTTGGGAGAAGTTGTTTGCCCATGACCGGCTGGCGCAGTCGCTGGCCAATGATGACCAGGCGCTGGCGCAACGGCAGATCGAACAGTTGTTCGACTCTCCTGCGGAGGAGTCCGGCGAAGTGGTGCTGGTGGGCGCAGGGCCGGGGGACGCCGGCTTGCTGACGCTCAAGGGTTTGCAACAGATCCAGCAAGCCGACGTGGTGGTTTACGATCGGCTGGTGTCCGACGAGATCATGACGCTGGTGCGCCGCGATGCCGAGCGTATCTTCGTCGGCAAACGCGCGGGCCATCATTGCGTGCCGCAGGAGCAGATCAACCGCATCCTGCTGGAACAGGCGCAACAGGGTAAACGCGTTGTGCGGCTGAAAGGCGGTGACCCGTTTATTTTCGGCCGTGGCGGCGAAGAGCTGGAAACGCTGGCCGATGCCAATATCCCGTTCTCGGTGGTGCCGGGCATTACCGCCGCTTCCGGTTGTTCTGCCTACAGCGGCATTCCCCTCACCCATCGCGACCATGCGCAGAGCGTGCGGCTGGTGACCGGCCACGCCAAGAGCGACGGCGGGTTGGACTGGGCGACGCTGGCCGCCGGACAGCAAACGCTGGTGTTTTACATGGGCCTGACGCAGGCAGCGGACATCCAGCGCCAGCTGATTGCCCACGGCATGCCCGCGACCACGCCGGTGGCGCTGGTGGAAAACGGCACTTCATGCCGTCAACGGGTGATCGAAGGCGAGCTGAACCAACTGGGAACGCTGGCCCAACAGGCCGCCAGCCCAAGCCTGATTATCGTCGGCAGCGTGGTGAGCCTGCGCAGCAAGCTGAACTGGTTCTCCAGCCAGGAAACGCCGCAAAAGCTGGCTCAAATGGCCTGATACCGACGTAAAAAAAGCGGCTCATGGCCGCTTTTCTCTCTGCGCAAAACATTACGGTTGTGATACGAAACCTACCGCCTGATAAACCTTCGCCAGCGTTTCCTGAGCGCGCGCACGCGCCTTGGCCGCACCGTCACGCATGACCTGCTGCAGCAAGGCCTCGTCATTACGGAAGTTGTGATAACGCTCCTGCAACTCACCCAGCATACCGGATACTGCGTCGGCAACCGCACCTTTCAGGTGGCCGTACATCTGGCCTTCAAATTCGGCTTCCAGCTGAGCGATGCTTTTGCCGGTCACGCCCGCGAGAATATCCAGCAGGTTGGATACGCCCGGCTTGTTCGCCACGTCGTAACGAATCACCGGCGGCTCTTCGGAGTCGGTCATCGCGCGCTTGATTTTCTTGGCCACCGCTTTCGGATCTTCCAACAGGCCGATCACGTTATTGCGGTTATCGTCCGACTTGGACATCTTCTTGGTCGGATCCTGCAACGACATCACGCGCGCACCAGACTTGGGAATGAACGGCTCAGGCACCTTGAACACATCGCCATACAGCGCGTTGAAACGCTGGCCGATGTCACGGCTCAATTCCAGATGCTGCTTCTGGTCTTCGCCGACCGGCACCTGGTTGGTCTGATACAGCAGAATGTCCGCCGCCATCAGCACCGGGTAGCTGAACAGGCCGGCATTGATGTTTTCCGCATAGCGCGCGGATTTGTCTTTGAACTGGGTCATGCGGCTCAGCTCGCCGAAATAGGTGTAGCAGTTCAGCACCCAGCTCAGTTGAGTGTGTTCCGGCACGTGCGACTGCACAAAGATGGTGCTCTTTTGCGGATCGATGCCGCAGGCCAGATACAGCGCCAGCGTATCCAGCGTAGCCTTGCGCAGTTTTTCCGCGTCCTGACGTACGGTGATGGCGTGCAGATCGACGATGCAGTAGATGCAGTCGTAATCGTCCTGCAGCTTAACCCACTGACGCAGCGCACCCATGTAGTTGCCAATGCTCAGTTCACCGGACGGCTGCGCGCCGCTAAATACGATGGGCTTACTCATGTTTAAATTTCCTGATTCTCTAAAGATGACAGCCCAAGAGAGGGCAACAAATCGGCAAAGCGCTCCAACACGCGGTCGGGATGGCTCAGGGCAATAGCCTCGCCGTAGTTATAACCGTAGGTCAGCGCAGCGCTTGGGCAACCCGCCCCCTGTGCCGCCTGAATATCGTTGCGCGAATCGCCCACGAACAACAGCTCATTGGCGCGCAGACCAAGCTTGCCGAGCACCAGATACAGCGGCGCCGGATGCGGTTTCTTTTCCACCACGTCGTCACCGCCGATGATCAGCGAGAAATAATCGATAATGCCCAACGCGGTCAGTAACGGCGCAACAAACGGCGTCGGTTTGTTGGTCACCAGCGCCATCGGATAACCCTGTGCGGCCAGGCGGGCCAACGTTTCTTTCACCTGTGGGAACAGGCGGCTGCCGCTGTCGACGGTTTGCGCGTAGAAGTGATCGAAGCGCTCACGCAACTGACTGTTGTGTTCCGGCGTGGCTTCCACTTCAGCCCAACGTAGCGCACGCTGCACCAGCACGTCGGCGCCATTGCCAATCCAGGTCCCCACGCGGGCTTCGCCGGCCTGCGGCAGGCCCATTTCGGCCAGAGCCAGATCGATGGCTGCCGCCAACCCCGGCGCGCTGTCTACCAGCGTGCCGTCGAGATCGAAGGCCAGAGCGCGGATCGCGCTGAAATCAGCCATGAGTCACTTTCGCCAGTTCGCTGCGCATCTCGTCGATCACCTTGCGGTAATCCGGCTTGCCAAAGATCGCTGAACCGGCGACAAACATATCCGCGCCCGCCGCTGCAATCTCGGCGATATTGTCTACTTTCACGCCGCCATCGACTTCCAGACGGATATCACGGCCACTGTCGTCAATCAGCTTGCGCACCTGGCGCAGCTTATCCAGCGTACCGTGGATAAACGACTGGCCGCCAAAGCCCGGGTTGACCGACATCAGCAGGATCACGTCGACTTTATCCATGACGTAATCCAGGTAGCTCAACGGCGTCGCCGGGTTGAAGACCAGGCCGGCCTTGCAGCCGTGCTCTTTAATCAGTTGAATGGTGCGATCGACGTGTTCGGAGGCTTCCGGATGGAAAGAGATATAGTTGGCGCCCGCCGCAGCGAAATCCGGGACGATGCGATCGACCGGTTTCACCATCAGATGCACGTCAATCGGCGCGGTGATGCCATAGTCGCGCAGCGCCTGGCAAACCATCGGCCCGATGGTCAGATTGGGAACGTAGTGGTTATCCATCACGTCGAAGTGCACCACGTCGCCGCCTGCGGCCAGCACGTTAGCGGTATCTTCACCTAACCGGGCAAAATCTGCCGACAGAATGGACGGGGCAATTAAAAACTTTTTCATCCGCAATCTCCAAACGTAGGGTTCGAATTGTTATACCCTTCGCGTTTCAAGCCACAGCGTGGTTGGCTGCACCTGAAATCCGCCGGGCATATACGCCGGGGCGTACCCCGGTTTAACGATAGAGCGCCAAAAGCTCGTTCACTTTACTGCGACCAAGAATATTACGGCTGATGGTGCGGCGCGCTTTCACCACGTACAACGCGGCATGCTGGTACCAGTCACGCGTCAGCTCGGTGTCATGGTTGGAAATCAATACCGGCACCTGGCTTTCCACAGAAAGCTGATGCGCCATTAACGCCAGGCTTTGCTGATCGGCAATGCTGAAGCTGTTGGTGTGGTAAGCGGTAAAATTCGCCGTCGCCGATAATGGCGCATACGGCGGATCGCAATATATCACCGTCCCGCGCTCGGCTTTTGCCATGGTATCGCGGTAATGCTCGCAGACAAAAGTGGCGTTGCGGGATTTTTCAGCGAACCAGTACAGCTCTTCTTCCGGGAAGTACGGTTTCTTGTAACGTCCAAACGGGACGTTGAACTCTCCACGCAGATTATACCGGCACAGGCCGTTATAACAGTGGCGGTTCAGATAGAGAAACAGCAGCGCGCGGCGATAGGCATCGGCACTGGTATTAAACTCTTCGCGCAGCAGGTAAAAGCGATCCGATTGATTGAATTCATCGGTGAAAAGAAGGCGGGCATCGCGCACGAAATCATCCGTACGCAGCTTAACGATGTTATACAGGTTGATAAGATCGCTGTTGATGTCGGCGAGAATATAGGCGTCGTACTCCGTGTTCAGGAAGACTGAACCCGCACCCACGAAGGGTTCGATTAAGCAGTCGCCCGCCGGCAGATGACGACGAATCTCGTCAACCAGCGGGTATTTTCCACCAGCCCATTTTAAAAAAGCGCGGTTTTTCTTCATGCCGTCAGTTAGCTACTTATACAATTCAGAGCGGCGGATTGTACTCTGTTTCAGACAGCACATCAGCGCACAAATTTAAATGATTATACCCTTCATCTTTCAAGCTGCAGCAATGCCGACTGCGTGCAGTTATTTGGCCTGTCCATGAGCCTACCCCTCTCGGAGCCACCGCAGGGGGCGGGCAAATCTGCTCACGGCACACTTGCCCCCCATCACCGTAAGGGCAAAAATCTTCGCCCCGCTTACTACGGCCGCAGCATCTACATCCCTACAATGCATGAAATCCATGCCCTGACTGCAGCTTGAAATCTATTGGGTTACTTTTTCAGGTCCTGCTGAACCTGACGTACAGGCTTGGCCCACGGTTTTTTCGCCTGAACATCCGCCGGCAGCGTCGCGATTGCGCGCTTGGCTTCAGCCGCAGAAGCGTAATTACCGCTCACCAGCACGTACCATGCTTTACCGTCACGCTGGGTCGCGTACACCTGATAATTCTGCAGTTTCTGCTGCTTGGCGTAGGCGTTCAACGTATCGGAACGCGAAGCGCTGCTCAACTGCAGGGTATAGTGGCTGGCCGGGGCAGACTGCAACGAACTGCCGCTGCCGCTAACAACGCCCACCTTGGCACTCGTCGTGTCCGCTTTGGCGCTCGTCGTGCCTGTTTTGCTGCTTGCCGCTCCCGGTTTAGCGGAAGGAGCCGGGGTATACACCGTGGTTGGCGCTTTATGTTGCTGCGTCGTCGCCGGTTTACTGACGGTTTTTGCCGGTGTCTTATGTTGCTGTGGCGCAGAGCCCTGAACCGGGCGAGTTGCTTCTTTAGCCACGGTAGCGGCGGCGCCGTTCATCAGGGTGGCCGGAGCCGTAGGCAGCGTTGAAGCCGGGCCGCTCATGCCCTGCGTCGCCGCATCAACCTGGCCCTGCTGAGCGGATAACGCATCCGACATATTGCCCGGCAGATCGACACGCTGCTGCGCGCCATCCTGCACCGGCTGCGGTTGTGCTTCTGTCGGAGTGCTGGAGATCGGTGGAACGCTGACGTTTTGCGGCTGTTGCGCGGAAGTGCTGCTCACGCCGTTATTGTCATTGGTATCGGTCGTGCCGCCTGGAACACCGGTATTGCCGGTGGTCAGCGACGAAGAACCGGACAGGTTGATGTCTTTGGCCGCACCGTTTTGCGCACCTTCCTGTGCCGCTTCATGCTTGGTAGGCGCCTTCAACGCCGAGCCGATACCGACAATCAGCAACAGCAGCACCAGAATACCGATGCCAATCATCAAGTGCTGACGCGAAACGGCAAAGCGTGGTCCCGGAGCCGGTTTACGCGAACGTGCAGGACGACGATCGCTGCTATCAGGTCTGAGATCGTCTTCCGGTTTAAACTCATCCATCTGAAACCCTCCAACTAGAGGCAAAAGCCCACCACCGTAGACCTACCGTGGTACGAGCAGATTAACCCGAGATGGCAAAGCGACATCAGTCATGCTTTGCACATTATTAATATAGATGTAAACAGCGGCTAAGCCACTGTTACTTCGTCCGATTTACTCAGGCGTTCCGTTCAGGCAAGCAAGCCGCGATAGAAGCAAGCACCACATCATGCCCGACTCCGCCACGAACTTCCGCCTGACCAATGGCCGTCGGCAGTACCAGACGCAGTTCGCCGGCCAACACTTTCTTGTCGCGCATCATGTGCGGCAAATAAGATTCCGGCGCCATTTCCTGCGGCCCGCACACCGGTAAACCCGCGCGCAACAACAGTGTTTTAATGCGTTCAATATCCTCGGCGGAGAACTGGCCGAGACGATGCGCGGTTTCCGCCGCCATCATCATGCCGGCGGCAACGGCTTCACCGTGCAGCCATACACCATAGCCCATTTCTGCTTCAATCGCATGGCCATAAGTATGGCCCAGATTCAGCAGCGCGCGCAGACCGCTTTCGCGTTCATCAGCGGCAACCACCTCGGCCTTCAGTTCACAGCAACGGCGGATACAATAGCCCAGGGCATTCATATCCAGCGCAACCAACGCATCGATGTTGTTTTCCAGCCAGACGAAGAAATCACTGTCGAGAATGATCCCGTACTTGATCACTTCAGCCAGGCCAGAGGAGAGCTCACGCGCCGGTAAGGTTTTCAGGCAGTCCAGATCAACCACCACTGAAGCAGGCTGATAGAATGCGCCGATCATGTTTTTACCGAGCGGATGATTGACGGCGGTTTTGCCGCCAACGGAAGAGTCCACCTGCGAAAGCAAGGTGGTAGGAACCTGAATAAAGCGGACACCGCGCTGATAGCAAGCCGCGGCAAAACCGGTAAGATCGCCCACCACGCCGCCGCCGAGCGCGATCAATGTGGTATCGCGACCGTGAGGCTTTTGCAGCAGCGCCGAGAACACCTGCTCAAGCACGGCAAGGGATTTATACTGTTCGCCATCAGGCAAAATCACCTGATCCACCATTACGCCCGCCTGCTCAAGCACCTTCCGGACCCGGTCCAGATAGAGCGGCGCCAAGGTTTGGTTGGTGACCAGCATGACCTGTTCACCCGCCTTCAGCGGCATAAAAGAAGCCGGATCGTTAAACAATCCGGCGGCTATGGTAATCGGGTAGCTGCGCTCCCCAAGCGTTACGGTAATTCTCTCCATGTCGCGCTCAGTTCTCAATGTGTGGTTTATCCCCGCTGTTGCGGGGAACACAATCAGTCTTTCCGCATTTGCCGTGGCGAACACGGAAACCGCAATCAGTTGCTTTCCAGCATATTGATAATCTGGTTGGCAACCACTTTGGCGCTTTGATCGTCGGTGCGGATGGTGACATCTGCAATTTCTTCGTATAACGGATTGCGCTCTTTCGCCAACGCTTCCAGCACTTCGCGCGGAGGAGAATCAACCTGCAACAACGGACGCTTTTTGTCGCGCTGAGTGCGGGCCAACTGCTTCTCGATGGTGGTTTCCAAATAAACCACGACACCACGCGCCGACAGACGGTTACGCGTTTCACGCGATTTAACCGAACCACCGCCGGTAGCCAGCACAATCCCTTGCTTTTCCGTCAGTTCATTAATGACTTTTTCTTCACGATCGCGGAAACCTTCTTCACCTTCCACGTCGAATACCCAGCCCACGTCAGCTCCGGTACGTCGCTCAATTTCTTGATCGGAGTCGAAGAACTCCATATTGAGTTGCTGAGCTAACTGACGGCCAATAGTGCTTTTGCCGGCACCCATAGGCCCAACCAGAAAGATATTGCGTTTCTCTGCCATGTTTTTGGTATTACTAAGACTATTCGTTAATGTTAACCCGCCCCGCCAATCAAATCAGCGGCGGGACCTAAACTGAAACCTCATGAGCGATAGTGCGAGATCAGACGGAAAATTATCTCAACACTCTTGGTAGTTTGGCAACCGAATAAATCGCAATCCACGCCGCAGGAGGGAAACCATACGTTTTTAACGGCGTCTTGGCGTTAACAAAAAACCTCGGTGCTCAATTCGGTAACCCTTGTAAGCTAAATCGGCCGCAGCGTCAAACGCAGATGCCCCCAAGGTGAGAAAAAAGTGCATCTGCTCATCAACTTTAGGCGATTTCCACCGAACCTGACAGCTTGCTGCTCATGCCTTAATCAATGTCGGAGTAATGAATATCACCAGCTCGCGTCGTTTATGCTGTTTGGTGCTCTGTTTAAACAAGGAACCCAGCAGTGGAATATCCCCGAGCCCCGGCACCTTATCCGCCCCCTGAGCGCTCTGGCGCTGAAATACGCCGCCCAATACAATGGTTTCACCGTCTTTCACCGTCACCTGGGTTTTGATCTCCTGCTTATCGATCGCCAGCGCCTCGCCATCCGCCCGGCTGATGGAACGCCCGGGCATGTTCTGGCTGATTTGCAGCGTCAGCGTAATGCGACCGTTCGGCAAAATTTTCGGCGTCACCTCCATGCCCAATACAGCCTCCTTGAACTCCATCGATGTCGCCCCGCTGCTGCCGCTCTTCACCTCATACGGGATTTCCGTACCCTGTTTAATGCTGGCGGTTTGCTGATGCGCGGTCAGCAAGCGCGGGCTGGCGATGATTTCAACCCGGTTCTCCTGCTCCAGTGCCATTAGCTCCAGATCCAGCAGCCGTCCGCCGATGCGCGCCAGGTGGAAACCGGCGTTGACCGCGCTGCGTTCCAGCGGCAAGCTCACGTTAAAATCCCCCATCCGCAATGGTTTTGCAGCACCTTCATCCGGGGCCAAGCCCCAACGCACGCCGAGCTCGCGCAAACTTTCACTGTTAATGGTGACAATATGCGCCGCCAGCTGTACCTGCGCCAACGGCGCATCCATTTCCGCAATGCGCTTGGTTAATAACGCCACGATTGGGGCAGTATCGCGGATCAGCAGCGCGTTAGTGCGTTTATCCGCCACCACGCTGCCGCGCTCGCTCAGCAAAATACTGCCCTGGGCATTCAGATTTTCGGCAATCTCAACCGCATCGGCATGATTTAACGTCAGGGTTACGCTTTCCAGCGGCTGCTTTTGCGCCAAAGCCAACTGTTGCCGTTGTTTCTCCTGTTCATCCGGTTCGGGAAACACCATCATGACGTTGCCTTCCAGCGTCATCGACAGCTTTCCCATACGCAGGATCACCGCCAGCGCTTGCTGCCAGGACACGTTATCCAACCGCAACGTCAGGTTGCCGCCCACGCCAGTCGCGGTGACCACATTGAGTTGCTGATAATCCGCCAGCGCCTGCAATACCAGGGTTACCGGCGCGTCCTGAAACGCCATCGATATCGGTTCCTTGTTCTGTGTCGCCATGCCGGAGGTAGCAATACTCCACAGCACCGCGCCCAGCCAAATGCCTCCTTTCATTTTTTTCCTTCCTTATGATTTCCCAATGTCAGCACCAGGGTATTGTCAGCCGCCGGACAAGCCGGATCTTCAGGACCCGCTTTCAACACCAGCCGCCCCTCAAACACCTGTTCCACTCGCCAGCGCCCCCCCAGCAGGCTTTGCCGAGACTCTAAACGCAACCACTGCCCTGCGGGCGTGACCACCCAGGCATGGCGCGACGCTGCCTGCCCGACGGTCCCCTTCAAAAGCCAGTTTGCCGGCGATTCTCTCTGCGTCAGGCAGTCAGACACGGGTGGCGGCATAAAGGGATTGCGCGGTTGCGCCATCAACGCCCACGGCAGCAACAGCCACCAAACCCCATAACCTTTATTCATCCGCATTTACCGGAGCGGCGTCTGCCGGCGCGTCGTGTAAAACGAAGTGCACCGTCAGATCGTCAGCCTGTGCTTCAAGGGTTATCTGATCGATGCGAAATGCGGGAGGCAACGCCTCCAGCAGCCGCAATAAACCGCCGTAATGAATGTTCAGGCTCAGGGTTTGACGCTGCGATTTCTCCTGCTGCTGCCAGCGTTGCAATGCAGCGCCCGCCAACGGCAGCACTTGCGTCAAATCACCCTGGGCGACGGGCTTGAGCGCGTTCTGCTGCAGGCGAAGATTAATCTCCTCCAACGTTGGCATCTGGGCCAACTGCTGTCTTAACGGCTCAATCTGCTCAATCAGACGCTGTTGCTCCGCCAATGTGCGCTCCCGCTGCTGCCATTTCTCGTGCAGAAAAAGCATGCCGAGCAGCAAAGCCAGGCAGCCCAACACCACCCCCTGCGCAACCAGCAGCTTCCAACCCGGCAGGTTCAGCCAGTACCTTGTCCAGAGTGGCAACGGCTTATCCATTCAGCCCCCATTGCGCCATCAGAGTGAATGAGAACAGGCCATCCTGGCGCTGTACCACGTCCGCCAACCGACAGCTCTGCAATAGCGGCAGTGCCGCCAGTTGCCGCTCAAACTGGACGACAGCCCCATATCGGCGGCTGAGGCCCCGCAGCGTGATATGTTGTGCGTTGCTTTCCAACGAGGTCAGCCACATCGGCGCTGGAAGAATGACCGCGAACTGCTGTAACAGCTGCAGATAACGCCGGTTGTGCGCCTGGTTCTTCTCCTGCTGATCCGCCTGCGCGGTTAAGCGAGCCAAATGCGCCATCGCCTGCTGGAGTTGCTGATAGCGTTCCGCCAACGCCGCCTGTTGCCGGGACAGCGTCGACAAAGCCTCATGCCGCTGTGTTTGTTGATGACTCATCAGGCCAAAAACAACCGCCATTGCCGCCAGCATCAACGCCAGTTGCAAGACGAAAATTCGTAACCAGAAGGCACAGTGGCGGCGCTGGGCCAGCCTGCGCCAGGGCAGAAGGTTGACCTGATACATCAGCTGTCCCCGCTGCGCAGCGCCAGCCCCCCAGCCAACACAAATGCCCCCGGCAATCGGGGTAACGGGGGCCGCAATTGGTTGAACGCGCTGAACGGTGACCATGGCAAACACCCCTGAGGAGGCTGATCGTCCACCACGCTGCTGTAATAAATCGGCTGCTCACCGATTGACGGGCAGGCTGCATGCATCGCCGCCAGCGCCTGGCTTGCCTCGCCCTCAGGCAAAATGCCATAGGCAAAGGCCGCGCGGCGCGGCGCGGTCCACAGCCACTCCCGATCGAGGCGGTGCAGCAAACCGGCTTCAGCCGGTACGCCTGCGGCAAATGCCATCATGTGCAAGGCACAAGGAGTGATGTCGACCACCTGCGGCCGTAAATTGGCCTGACGCAAACAATGCAACCATTGCTGCAACTCTTGCTGGCGCGCGGCGGTGAGCAACAAAGCGGCAGAGTCAGGCGGAGATTGGCGGTAGTCCAGCGCCAATGTCTGGCTATCCAGCGGGAACTGCTTCAGGCCATGACGGGTAATATAATCACCGCGCGCCGGCTCTTTCAGCCTGGCATCCGGCATCGGCATCAGATGCTGCAAAACTCGCTGGGCAGGCAAAGCAATGCGTAAGCAAATATGTCTTGGCAACTGGACTCGCCATTGCCGCAGTGCGTGAGTCAGCACCTCGGGTTGTTCGAGACACCCCTCGCGCAGCACCGCTTGCGGCAGCGTTTGCTGCCACCAGTGACGCAGTTGCCAACCGTTGCGGCGGCGCTGTGCCGCCAGGGCGCAAATGCGGTTACTTTGTATATCCAGCCCCACCTGCCATGCTTGAGATAACATATTTCGCCCGACCTCCATATCGTCAGATGATAAAAGAACATATCCATGTTGCAGGCTTGCCTTTATACTACCGCGCGGTTGTTTATAAACTGCCCAAATGACATGAAAATGGGAAATCTCAGGTGAAGTTCGTAAAGTATTTACTAATCCTTGCAGTGTGTTGCATCGTGTTGGGGGCAGCCTCGATTTTTGGCTTGTACAAATATGTCGAGCCACAGCTGCCTGACGTTGCAACGCTGAAAGACGTACGGCTGCAGATACCGATGCAGGTTTACAGCGCCGATGGCGAACTGATCGCCCAATACGGTGAAAAACGTCGTATTCCGCTGAAGCTGAACCAAATTCCGCCGGTCATGGTGCATGCGTTTATCGCCACCGAAGACAGCCGTTTCTATGAGCATCACGGCGTCGATCCGGTCGGTATCTTCCGTGCCGCCTCTATTGCACTGGTCTCCGGCCATGCGTCACAGGGGGCGAGTACCATTACCCAACAGTTGGCGAGAAACTTCTTTTTAAGCCCGGAACGCACCCTGATGCGCAAGATCAAGGAAGCCTTCCTGGCGGTACGCATCGAACAGATGCTGACCAAAGACGAAATCCTCGAGCTGTATCTGAACAAGATCTACCTGGGTTACCGCGCTTACGGCGTGGGCGCTGCAGCGCAGGTCTACTTCGGCAAAGACGTCAGCCAACTGACCTTGAGCGAAATGGCGACCATCGCCGGTTTGCCTAAGGCGCCATCAACCTTCAACCCGCTTTACTCGCACGATCGCGCCGTGGCTCGCCGCAATGTGGTGCTGTCGCGCATGCTGGATGAGCATTACATCACCCAGGCTCAGTACGATCAGGCTCGTAGCGAAGACCTGGTGGCCAACTACCATGCGCCGGAAATCAACTTCTCCGCACCCTATCTCTCCGAGATGGTGCGTCAGGAGATGATCAAGCGTTACGGTGAGAACGCCTATACCGACGGTTACAAGGTCTATACCACCGTCACCAAAAAGCTGCAGTTGGCGGCGCAGGAGTCGGTACGTAACAACGTGCTGGCGTATGACATGCGTCACGGCTACCGCGGCCCGTCCAACGTGCTGTGGAAAGTGGGTGAGGCGGCCTGGGATCAAAAACAGATCGTCGATTCACTGAAAAACCTGCCGAATTATGGCCCGCTGGCGCCTGCGGTGATTACCAAAGCGACCGCCGATGAAGCGACGGCCATGTTGGCCGATGGCAGCAATGTTGCCTTGCCACTGGCCACCATGCGCTGGGCACGGCCGTTCAAGTCCGATACGCAGCAAGGCCCAACGCCAAAACGCGTGACCGACGTGGTGCAGGCCGGCCAGCAGGTGTGGGTACGCAAGGTGAACGAAAGCTGGTGGCTGTCACAGGTGCCGGACGTCAACTCGGCGTTGGTGTCGATCAACCCGAATGATGGCGCCGTGAAAGCGTTGGTCGGCGGGTTTGACTTCAATCAGAGCAAATTCAACCGCGTTACCCAGGCGCTGCGTCAGGTCGGCTCCAACATCAAGCCGTTCCTGTACACCGCAGCGATGGACAAAGGCCTGACCCTGGCCACTATCCTGAACGATCTGCCGGTCACCCGCTGGGATGCCGGTGCCGGTACTGACTGGCGGCCGAAGAACTCACCGCCAACCTACGACGGCCCTATTCGCCTGCGTCAGGGGTTGGGACAGTCGAAGAACGTAGTGATGGTGCGCGCCATGCGTGCAATGGGTGTCGACTACGCGGCGGAATATCTGCAACGTTTCGGTTTCCCGGCGCAAAACATCGTGCACACCGAATCGCTGGCGCTGGGTTCGGCTTCGTTCACCCCGATGCAACTGGTGCGCGGTTATGCGGTACTGGCGAACGGCGGTTATCTGGTCGACCCCTATTTCATCACCAAAATCGAAGATGAAACCGGCAATACCGTGTTTGAAACCAGACCCAAAGTGGTCTGCGACAGCTGCAATCTGCCGGTGATTTATGGCGATACCCACCGTTCCGCCGTGCTTTCCGACGATAACGTCGAAAACGTCGCGACATCGCAGGAAGGCGGTAACGGTAACGTACCTATGCCGCAACTGGAACAGGTTACGCCGGCTCAGGTGCAGCAAGATGGCGATCAGCAATATGCGCCGCATGTCATCAGTACCCAGTTGGCGTTCCTGATGCACGATGCGCTGAACAGCAACATCTTTGGCGAACCGGGTTGGATGGGGACCGCCTGGCGCGCCGGACGCGATTTGAAGCGGCATGATATCGGCGGCAAAACCGGGACCACCAACAGTTCAAAAGACGCCTGGTTCTCCGGCTATGGCCCCGATACCGTCACGTCGGTATGGATTGGTTTCGATGATCATCGCCGTGACCTCGGCCGTGCAACGGCTTCCGGTGCCATCGAAGATCAAATCTCCGGCGGTGAAGGCGGTGCGAAGAGCGCGCAACCGGCATGGGATGATTTTATGAAAATCGCGCTGGAAGGCATTCCGGAGCAAAAAGTCACCCCACCGCCGGGTATTATCAGCGTCACCATCGACAAAAGCAGCGGCAAGCTTTCCGGCGGCGGCGGCGGCAGTCGCTCTGAATACTTTATCGAAGGTACTCAGCCGACAAGCTACCCGACGCGGGATACCGGCACTACGTTGACGGACCCCGGCGGCGAAAGCCACGAGCTGTTCTAATAGAGAAGGGCCAGAGAAATCTGGCCCTTTTTTTATCGCGGAGATAGGGGATTGATGCCTAGCGCGAGCCGCGCAGAAATGCCTCGGTGAGGAACAGTGCACTGACATTGCGCGCCTCGCGGAAATCCGGCTCCGCCAGCAATGACATCATGTCGGCTATCGGCCAACGCACCTGCGGCAAGGGTTCAGGCTCGTCGCCTTCCAGGCTCTGCAGATAGAGATCGTTCGCCAACACGATATTCATTTTGCTGGAAAAATAGGACGGCGCCATGGTCAGTTGGCTGAGGAAATCGAAGCGTTTTGCGCCAAACCCCACCTCTTCCATCAGTTCGCGGTTGGCCGCCTCCAGCACGCCTTCACCCGGGTCGATCAACCCTTTGGGGAAACCCAGCTCGTAAGATTCGGTGCCCACCGCATATTCGCGGATCAGCAGCAGGTCGTCGCCAATCACCGGGACAATCATCACGGCTTCCCTTTCCGAAGGCCGCATCCGCTCATACACCCGCCGTACACCGTTACTGAACTCCAGATCGACCGACTCAACGTTAAATAAACGCGAACGTGCGACCGTTTCCACTTTCAGAATTTTAGGTTTTTGCAGGTGTTTATCCATGATTGCCTCAAATGAGTTATCCGGCGGTGCGCCACAGCATCAGAGATGATGACGCGGATACCCAGAATAATGATTGGCGTGGCGCAGATGCGCTCAAACGCTGACCAAATTCGATCTTGATCACATTGTGCGTTAATGAGAACCTTTGTCGCAACGAGCACAAGCTGTAATTTACTTTTTTTTAACAAGCCTAGCCAGCTACCCGCCGATTTTCTGTACCCATTCAGCAAAAAGAGAGCATTAAAATAGGATAATGCCGATATCGACCGCTACCCCCGGTTGCTATCATCGCGTAGAGGAGACACGGCAACTGAGCAGATATATTGCATCGATAAATGAGATCGCGACAGAAAATCTGTTCCTCCCTCATTGTTCTAAGTGCCTGCCGGCCGTTTACTCCGTATAATATTCAACGTTTCATCAGGTTGGTGAGGTTCACGGGTGCAAGATGGGGATAGCATGAGCACAATAGTGTTGATATTGGCCTTAGTGCTTGCCTGCCTGATTGCCGCCGGCCTGTATCTTTGGTTTAAAGCCCGCAATCAGCCGATGCTGACACGTGCCCTGCCCTTTATCAAACCCACGCACCGCAAACTGTCCGGCGAAGAACGCATGGCTGTTGAGCACTACCTCAGCCTGCAGAATATGCTCAGCAACAAGCTGTTGCCCGGCAGCAGCCCGTCGCTGCCGTCCGCCAAACTGGCGCTGACCCCGCAGAGCGATAACGTTTATCCCGTTACCCACGCCATTACCCGCTATGGGCTGGCCAGCGATGAACCCAATAAGTGGCGCTATTATCTCGATGCCGAAGAAGTGCATCTGCCGCCGTTCTGGGAACAATACATCAGCGCCGATAACCACGTGGAAGTGATAAAAACCCAGACTCTGCCACTGGTCATTTCACTCAATGGGCATTCGCTGAAAGATCATATCCACGATCGGCCGCAACCGCCGGTAGTGACGGCAACGCCAACCAAAAACGCCTCGATCCGCAAGGAAGAAAGCGAACACGTCGAGTTGGTGAACATCCGCAAGGAAACCCCCGAAGAACACACGCTGAATCGCCCGAACGGCATCAAGGAAGCCGGCATCATCTCCGCCGCCCTGCTGTTGCTGTTTTTCAGCCTGATAAGCCCGGTGTTGGTCATCCCCTGGATGATTTTCGTCGCCGTGCTGACCATCGCCTGGGGTTGCTGGAACCTGTTCCGCCAGCCGGCCGCGCGTGAACTGAAAGAAGTGCACTGCCTGCGCGGCACCCCAAAACGCTGGGGACTGTTTGGCGAATCCAATCAGGGGCAGATAAGCAACATCTCGCTCGGTATCATCGATTTGATTTACCCGCCGCACTGGCAGCCTTACATCACCCAGGATCTGGGGAAAACCACCGACGTAGATATCTACCTTAACCGTCAGGTGGTACGTCAGGGGCGGTTCCTTTCGTTGCACGATGAAGTGAAAAACTTCCCGCTGCAGCAATGGGGGAAAAACGCGGTTCTGATGGCCAGTTCATTGCTGATACTGGTGTTACTGCTGACCTACATCCCGCTGAGCCTGCCGCTGAAGCTGAGTACGGCCTGGCTGCAAGGCGCGCAAAAAATTGAGGTGACCAATGTGCAAGCGTTGGAAGGCACAACCTTGCGCATCGGGGACCAGTTGAAAGCCCAGGGTAACGGTATGTGCTATGTGCCACCGCAGGCCAACGGCACGAACGCCTCCAACTTCATGCCTTTCGACTGCTCGGGAATTTACTGGAACACCGCCGCACCGCTGCCGCAACCCGAGTCGGAAGTCATCGACAAGGCCTCGGCGTTGCTGGCGGCGGTGAATACCCAGTTGCATCCTGAAGTTGCCGAACAGAAGCTCAACCCGCAACTGGCCAGCGCAATTGAAAAGTCAGGCATGATACTGCTGGATGATTTTTCCGGTATCGTGCTGAAAACGCAGGATCTGTGCCAAGCGGAAAATGACTGTGTCCGGCTCAAGAATGCGCTGGTGAACCTGGGCAACGTCAAAAACTGGAATACCCTGGTGAAGCGCGCCAAATCAGGCTCGCTGCAAGGGGTTAACGTCCTGCTGCGGCCGGTGAGCGCCGAATCGCTGGAAAGCCTCACCAAAGTTGCCGCCTCCTCGTTCGTGTACAACGAAACCCGGCAGGCCGCAGCGGCGCTTAACAGCCCGCCACCGGGCGGTTTCCTGATCAGCAGCGATGAAGGCAAACAGTTGGTGAACCACCCGCAGCCGGCAGTGCCGTTAAACGAATACAATGCGCTTGAGCAGTGGAATGAACTGCAACGCCTTGCCGGCATGTTGTTGCATACGCCATTCGAAGCCCAGGGCGTCATCACCAACGTCAGCGTCGACGCCAACGGCACCCGCCACATCGCGCTGCATAGCGAACCGGATATGATCACCCTGTGGCGCTATCTGGGCACCAGCCTGCTGTTGCTGGCGGTCACGGCCATTCTGGGTTACAACGCCTGGCGGTTTGCGCAGCGCTATCGTCTCAACCAGCACCGTATCGCCGATATCCAGCGCTACTACGAAAGTTGCTTTAACCCGCAGCTTACCCCAATGTCATTGCGGCCGATGGCCTGAGTCACTCGCCGATTTCGGCCCTGTCATCAGCTTATGCTACGCTAACGCTATTATCCTTATCCTGCGGACCGCCGACGGTTCGCCTATGGAGTTTTCATGGTTCCCGAGTTTGACTGGCATGAGATCGACACCGTCCTGCTGGATATGGACGGCACCCTGCTCGATCTGGAGTTCGACAGCCATTTTTGGTTGCGTCTCGTGCCACAGGCATTAAGCGAACAACGCGCTATCCCGCTCGACGAAGCAAGCCAGATTATTCATCAGGAATATGTGGCGGTGCAGCACACCATGAATTGGTATTGCTTCGATTACTGGAGCGAACGGCTCGATCTGGACATTTATCGCATGACCAGCGAAGTGGGCAACCGCGCTCGTCTGCGCGAGGATACCGAACCCTTTTTACAAGCCTTACGTGCGGCCGGCCAACAGACTATTTTGCTGACCAATGCCCATCCGCACAGCCTGGCGGTAAAAATCGAGCATACCGGTTTGGATAAGCACCTTGATTTATTGCTTTCCACCCACACATTTGGTTATCCGAAAGAAGATCAGCGTTTGTGGCAGGCCGTTCAGCAGCACACCGGTTTTGATCCGCAGCGCACGCTGTTTATCGATGACGGCGAGCCTATTTTGGACGCCGCCCGCAGTTTTGGCATTCGCTACTGCCTGGGCGTACAGAACCCGGACTCCAGCATGGCGGAGAAAACCTTCCGGCACTATCCGTCGATGCGCGACTACCGCCTGTTGATACCGGCGCTGGAAAAGGGCAAACGATGAAAGAAAAAGCAACGCGGGACGACGCGGTCCGGCTGGACAAATGGCTCTGGGCGGCTCGTTTCTATAAGACTCGCGCGCTGGCGCGGGACATGATCGACGGCGGCAAGGTGCATTACAACGGACAGCGCGGCAAGCCGAGCAAAATTGTCGAGATCGATGCAGAGATCAGACTGCGCCAGGGCAATGAAGAACGCACGGTGATCGTGCTGGCCCTCACCGGCCAACGGCGCGGCGCCGACGAGGCGCAGCAAATGTATCAGGAAACCGAGGCCAGTATCGCCAACCGAGAGAAAATGGCGATCGCGCGCAAGATGAATGCGTTGACCATGCCGCACCCGGACCGCCGTCCGGACAAGAAGGAGCGGCGCGACCTGATTAAATTTAAATTTGGTGAGCAGGAATAACCCCTCGCCGCAATGAGAGAAAACTATGTCCAACCATGACCAATTGCACCGTTACCTGTTTGAAAACTACGCGGTGCGCGGTGAGCTGGTTACCGTCAGCGAAACCTATCAGCAGGTTCTGAACAATCACGACTACCCGGCTCCGGTACAAAAGCTGTTGGGTGAACTGCTGGTCGCCACCAGCCTGCTGACGGCAACCCTGAAGTTCGACGGCGACATCACCGTGCAAGTACAGGGCGACGGTCCACTGAAGCTGGCGGTGATTAACGGCAACAATCGCCAGGAAATGCGGGGCGTGGCGCGCGTGCAAAGCGACATTGCCGACGACAGCACGCTGCATCAGATGATTGGCAACGGCGTCATGGTGATCACCATCGCGCCTACCGAAGGCGAACGCTATCAGGGCGTGGTCGCGCTGGAAGGCGAAACTCTGGCCGAATGCCTTGAAGCCTACTTCCGCCAGTCCGAACAGTTGCCAACCCGCCTGTTCATTCGTACCGGCGAGTCAGAAGGCAAACCGGCTGCGGGCGGCATGCTGTTGCAGGTACTGCCGGCGCAAGACGGCAATGCCGATGATTTCGATCATCTGGTGCAACTGACCAACACGGTGAAAAGCGAAGAATTGTTCGGCCTGCCGGCCAATGAGGTGCTGTATCGCCTGTACCATCAGGAAGAAGTCACCCTCTACGAACCGCAGGACGTGATCTTCCGTTGCACCTGTTCACGCCAGCGCTGCGCTGACGCCCTGATTACGCTGCCGGCCGAAGAAGTGGCTCAAATGCTGGAGCAGGACGGCAATATCGATATGCACTGTGACTACTGCGGCAATCACTATGTCTTTGACGCCGTGGATGTTGCAGCGCTGTACACCGGTAACACCGGCGAAAGCGAACAGTTGCACTAAGTAACACCTCGTATCGGCGGGTGCACCCTGCACCTGCCGGTTTTGCCCGTTTGCACGCTTGCTTTTTTCCGTGGACTATCTCTCAGATCGTAACGAAAAACCGCCTAAAACGTTAATTATTTGATACCTATCGCGGTTACGCACTGCTGAATCCCTACAATTGGCGCCAGAAATTCTGTGACCAAGGAGTAGTGACATGCGTGTTAAAGGTATAACCCCTCAGGAGCTGGCCACTTATGGCATTCATAACGTCGGCGAAATCGTTTACAACCCGAGTTATGAACTGCTGTTCAAGGAAGAAACAGACCCGTCTCTGGAAGGTTTTGAACGTGGGGTCGTGACCAAGTTGGGCGCCGTATCCGTCGACACCGGTATTTTTACCGGCCGTTCCCCGAAAGATAAATACATCGTCCGTGACGACATCACCCGCGACACCGTCTGGTGGGCCGATCAAGGTAAAGGCAAAAACGACAACAAACCCCTCAGCCCTGAAATCTGGGCAGACCTGAAACAGCTGGTCACCACGCAGCTCTCCGGCAAACGTCTGTTTGTTGTAGATACTTTCTGCGGCGCCAACGCCGACTCCCGCCTGAAAGTACGCTTTATCACTGAAGTAGCCTGGCAGGCACACTTCGTGAAAAACATGTTCATCCGCCCGTCTGACGAAGAGTTGCAGGATTTCGAGCCAGACTTCGTGGTGATGAACGGCGCCAAGTGCACCAACCCGAACTGGCAGCAGCAGGGTCTGAACTCGGAAAACTTCGTCGCGTTCAACCTGACCGAACGCATGCAGCTGATTGGCGGCACCTGGTACGGCGGCGAAATGAAAAAGGGTATGTTCTCGATAATGAACTACCTGCTGCCGTTGAAAGGCATCGCTTCCATGCACTGCTCGGCCAACGTGGGCGAGAAAGGCGACGTGGCCGTGTTCTTCGGCCTGTCCGGCACCGGCAAAACCACCCTGTCCACCGATCCAAAACGCCAGTTGATTGGCGATGACGAACACGGCTGGGATGACGACGGCGTATTTAACTTCGAAGGTGGCTGCTACGCCAAAACCATCAAGCTGTCTGAAGAAGCCGAGCCGGAAATCTATCACGCCATCAAGCGCGATGCGTTGCTGGAAAACGTTGCCGTGCTGGCAGACGGCACCATAGACTTCAACGACGGTTCAAAAACCGAGAACACCCGCGTTTCCTACCCGATCTACCACATCCACAACATCGTCAAGCCGGTTTCCAAAGCGGGTCATGCCACCAAGGTGATCTTCCTGACTGCGGACGCCTTCGGCGTGTTGCCGCCGGTCTCTCGCCTGACCGCGAACCAGACTCAGTACCACTTCCTGTCCGGTTTCACCGCCAAGCTGGCCGGTACCGAGCGCGGCGTGACCGAGCCAACCCCAACCTTCTCCTCCTGCTTCGGCGCAGCTTTCCTGACGCTGCACCCAACGCAGTATGCTGAAGTGCTGGTAAAACGCATGCTGGCCGCCGGCGCGCAAGCCTACCTGGTGAACACCGGCTGGAACGGCACCGGCAAACGCATCTCCATCAAGGATACCCGCGGCATTATTGACGCCATCCTCAACGGTGAAATCGATAAAGCAGAAACCATTACTCTGCCAATCTTCGATCTGGCGATGCCGACCTCACTGCCGGGCGTCAACCCGGCTATTCTGGATCCACGCGCTACCTACGCCAACCCTGAGCAGTGGCAGGAAAAAGCGCAGGATCTGGCCGAGCGTTTTATCACCAACTTCGACAAATATACCGATACGCCTGCGGGCGCAGCGCTGGTCAGCGCCGGTCCAAAACTGTAACCTTCTCTTTTTACAGCTTCAGCTAAGGCGTGGATTCCACGCCTTTTTTTATTTCTAAAGGTTGTTTTTTAGCCAGATAATCGAGATGATAATGCAGTGCAAGCATTGACAGCAAAGGAGATTTCAATGGCTACCATAACCGTCAGAAATCTGGGCGATGACATAAAGGAATTGCTGCGCATTTCGGCAGCGAAAAACGGCCACTCCATGGAGGAGGAAGCACGCATGATTTTAAAACAGGCTCTGGTGAAAAAACCGCCGCGCTATGGGCTGGGAACGCGTATCCATCAACATTTTGCCGAGTTGGGTGGCGTTGAGCTGGAGATCCCACCGCGCGATAAAACCCCGCCGCGCATTGTCACCTTTGACGATGATGATGACCAGGTATGATCATTCTCGATACTAACGTGGTTTCTGAACTACTGCGTCCAGCCCCTCATTACAATGTTTTAAAATGGCTGGATGAGCAGGATACCTACGAATTTTATCTCAGCGCGATCGTGGTTGCAGAACTCTATACCGGCGTTGCCTGTATGCCCGAGGGTAAAAAGCAGACTGAATTGCAAAAAAATCTCAGCACAATGCTGCAAGAAGAGTTCGTAGAAAGGATTTTGCCTTTTGACGCCGAGTGCGCCATATGGCATGCGGAATTAATGGGTGCCAATCGCCGTCGGGGCACGACCGTCAGCATTCTTGATAATCAGATAGCCGCAACATGCCTGCATTACGGCGCTACCCTGGCCACGCGTAACACCAAGGACTTTATACACAGCGGTGTCACCCTCACCGATCCCTGGTTAATGGGGCATACCCGACGCCTGCATGAAGAAGCGGCAGAATACTACGTGATGAGCAGAAAACCCTGACGAGGCCGCAGCGAGGCGGCCCTCTGTCAGCAGATATCATGCGTTCTCTTTCGCCGCCTGATGCCCATTGGCCGACTCTTTTTTCTCCATCGGCAACGGAATATAAGCCCTGATCAACAGCCCGCCGCGTTCGCTGGTCCCGATATCCAACGCGCCGTGATGGCCGTCGATAATGCGCTGTACGATAGCCAGGCCAAGCCCGGTTCCGCTGGTGCTGCGCGCGCTGTCGCCGCGGACAAACGGCTGCAGCAGATGTTTCAGTTCTTCAGGTTTGATGCCCGGGCCGTCGTCCTCCACCTGGAACCAGCCGCGTTGCAGTTCACGCCCGCTACTGACCTTGATCCAGCCGTTACCGTAACGCGCCGCATTCACCACCATGTTCACCGCCGCACGCTTAATCGACAGCGGATGCACATTCATCATCAGTTCACCCGGTGCAATGGCGGTTTCGATCACCCGCTCATAGCCGCTCTCGGCCGCCACGACTTCGCCCAGAATCGAGTTCAGATCGCTGAGCTCGGTTTGCATCTCCTGGCCGGTGCGCAGATAGTCGATAAACTGCTCGATGATGGCGTTGCACTCTTCGATATCTTTATTGATCGACTCCGCCAGATAGCCATCTTCGGCGCTCATCATCTCGGTCGCCAAGCGGATACGCGTCAGCGGCGTGCGAAGATCGTGGCTAACGCCGGCCATCAGCAGCGTGCGGTCGTCGGCCAGTTGCTTGACGCCCGATGCCATCTGATTAAAGGCCCGCGTCACCGAACGCACTTCCGAAGCGCCGTATTCACGCAGCGGCGGCGGGATAATGCCTTTACCGACCTGCAAGGCCGCGTGCTCCAGCTCCACCAGCGGCCGGTTCTGGATGCGGATAAACAGCCAGGCGCCGCCGATAGCCAACAGCATAATCGCCAGGGTATAGCGGAACAACGGCGAGAAATCGCCCTGGTGAATTTCAGTTAGCGGAACCCGCACCCAGATATCAGGTTGCAGCCAGGTTTTCAGCCACACCACCGGTGAGTTCTTGTTCACTTCCACCCGAACGTCGGTCGGCCCGCCGAGCTGCTGCGCCATCTGTTGGCTGAGGAATTGGTAGTGCTGCGCCCAGCGCAGGCCGCTCTCCTCCGCCGCCGAGTTGGTGTACAGAGAAATCCCCAACTCGCGGTAAATTTCACGGCGAAACGCCGGCGGCACTTCCAACAGCGTGCCATCTTCCAGCTGCAACCGATCGGTCATCAGCATACGGACTTCGTAGGCCAATACCTTGTTGAACTGCTGCAAGCTGGGCAGGATGGCGAAGTTCAGCACCACCAGATAGGTCGTCACCAGGCTGACGAACAGCAAGGTGACGATCAACAGCAGGGTTCGGGCAAACGAGCTACGCGGTGAAAAGCGCAATCGTCTCATGCCTTGCTGCCGTCCGGGACGAAGACGTAGCCAAGACCCCAAACGGTCTGGATATAGCGTGGATGTGCCGGATCTTCTTCAACCATGCGGCGAAGACGGGAAATTTGCACGTCGATGGAGCGTTCCATCGCGCTGTATTCACGGCCGCGCGCCAGGTTCATCAGCTTGTCGCGCGAAAGCGGTTCACGCGGGTGGCTCACCAACGCCTTCAGCACCGCAAACTCACCGCTGGTCAATGGCATAGGCTCATCTTCGCGGAACATTTCACGGGTGCCCAGATTCAGTTTGAATTTGCCGAAGGCAATCACCGCTTCTTCCTGCGAAGGCGCGCCTGGCAGTTCGTTGGCCTGGCGGCGCAATACCGCACGGATGCGAGCCAGCAGTTCACGCGGGTTGAAAGGTTTTGGGATGTAGTCGTCGGCGCCGATTTCCAGCCCAACGATACGGTCGACTTCTTCGCCTTTGGCGGTCACCATGATGATCGGCATCGGGTTGCTCTGGCTACGCAGACGGCGGCAGATGGACAGCCCATCTTCACCCGGCAACATCAGGTCCAACACCATCAGGTGGAAAGATTCACGAGTCAGCAAGCGATCCATTTGCTCAGCGTTGGCGACGCTGCGAACCTGAAAACCCTGTTCGGTTAAATAACGCTCTAAAAGCGCACGCAGGCGCATGTCATCATCGACGACCAGAATCTTATGATTCTCTTGCATTGTATTACTCCCAAAGGCTTTATTGCCTGACGTGAATATTGTTAAAAAACCCTGTCATTTCGGACAGCGTTTAATGGTATATATTCTAGACGAAATTGTTACAAAGCTTATTCTTTTGCCCATTTATCAACAATTTTCATCAAAATGCCGGCGACGGTTCGTCAAAATCCCGATATTTTTAGACTAAATTTGGGATAACGCCGCTAATCGACCAAGGGCGATGCCCCATGAATTTCAAGTTGCGGCCGGGCGGCTGGTTCGGCAGTGTAACTCAGGCGAGGCGATAAAAAACGTCAGCGGTCGGCAATTTTGCGAGCCAATGCTTTATTGAGTGCTTATTGCATCCAGCAACGCCAAGCCAAAGCACCGTCATGCAACCTTTGATATCCCCATAAAGGCAGAAAACAATGAGAACGCAGCTGATAACCCGCGAGGGTTACGACAATCTCAAGCAAGAGCTGGACTTTCTCTGGCGTGAAGAACGACCGGAAGTCACCAAGAAAGTGACCTGGGCCGCCAGTCTCGGCGACAGAAGTGAAAATGCCGATTACCAGTACAACAAAAAACGATTGCGGGAAATCGATCGCCGCGTCCGCTACCTGACCAAATGCCTCGAGCAGTTGAAGATTGTCGACTATTCGCCGCAGCAGGAAGGCAAGGTGTTCTTCGGCGCCTGGGTGGAAGTGGAAAATGAGAATGGCGAGAGCAAGCGCTTCCGCATCGTGGGCTACGACGAAATTTTTGGCCGCCGGGACTACATCTCCATCGATTCGCCGATGGCCCGCGCCCTGCTTAAAAAAGAGGTGGGGGATGCCGCCACCGTCAACACCCCGGTGGGCGATGCGCTGTGGTATGTGAATGAGATCGAGTACGTGAAGTAAGATTCGGTTTTTTCCGAGCGTCCGCGCAGGTGGCCGCTGTCCCGCGGAGCTTGCGGCAACAACCACCTGCGTAACCTCGGCGCATCGGGCAAAGACGGGCAGCGCCACTGGCATTTTTGCCGATCAATCCGTATAACTGTCCCCCTGTTTCCTAACCGTTCTCAACAGATACCAGACCTATGAATGACCCACTGAGCCGCATTATTGCAACAGAATTGCAGGCCCGGCCGGAGCAAGTTGACTCCGCCATCCGTCTGCTGGATGAAGGTAATACCGTGCCTTTTATCGCACGCTATCGTAAGGAAGTCACCGGGGGCCTGGACGACACCCAACTGCGCCAGCTGGAAACCCGCCTGGGTTATCTGCGTGAACTGGAAGACCGCCGTCAGACCATCCTCAAATCGATCGACGAGCAGGGCAAACTGACCGAGCAGCTGGCGGGGGCGATCAACGCCACGCAAAGCAAAACCGAGCTCGAAGACCTCTACCTGCCGTACAAACCCAAACGTCGTACCCGTGGCCAAATCGCTATCGAAGCCGGTCTGGAACCATTGGCCGACACCCTGTGGCAGGATCCGCAGCAACAGCCGGAACAGCTGGCCGAAGGCTACGTTGACGCCGACAAGGGCGTGGCAGATGTCAAAGCCGCCCTCGACGGTGCGCGTTACATCCTGATGGAGCGTTTCGCCGAAGACGCCGCGCTGCTGGCCAAGGTACGTAACTACCTGTGGAAGCATGCCCACCTGGTGTCCAAAGTGGTGGAAGGCAAAGAAGAAGCCGGCGCCAAGTTCCGCGATTACTTTGATCACCATGAGCCTATTGCCCAGGTGCCTTCACACCGTGCGTTGGCGATGTTCCGTGGCCGCAACGAAGGCGTGCTGCAGCTGGCGCTGAACGCCGATCCGCAGTTTGAAGAAGCCCCGCGCGAAAGCCAGGCGGAGCAAATCATCATCAGCCACCTCGACCTGCGCCTGAATAACGCCCCGGCCGACGCCTGGCGCAAAGCGGTGGTCAACTGGACCTGGCGTATCAAGGTGCTGTTGCATCTGGAAACCGAATTGATGGGCACGGTGCGCGAACGCGCGGAAGACGAAGCCATCAACGTTTTCGCCCGTAACATGCAGGATCTGCTGATGGCCGCACCGGCCGGCATGCGCGCCACCATGGGCCTGGACCCCGGTCTGCGCACCGGGGTAAAGGTGGCGGTGGTGGATGCAACCGGCAAGCTGGTTGCCACCGATACCGTCTACCCGCACACCGGCCAGGCCGCGAAAGCCGCCGCCATCGTCGCCGCGCTGTGCATCAAACACAAAGTGGAGCTGGTCGCTATCGGCAACGGCACAGCGTCGCGTGAGACGGAGCGTTTTTACCTTGAATTGCAGCAGCAGTTCAGCGACGTCAAAGCACAGAAGGTGATCGTCAGCGAAGCGGGCGCCTCGGTGTATTCCGCCTCCGAACTGGCGGCGCTGGAATTCCCTAACCTCGACGTTTCGCTGCGCGGGGCCGTTTCCATCGCCCGCCGCTTGCAGGATCCGCTGGCCGAGCTGGTCAAAATCGATCCGAAATCCATCGGCGTCGGCCAGTACCAGCACGACGTCAGCCAAAGCCAACTGGCGAAGAAGCTGGACTCGGTGGTGGAAGACTGCGTAAACGCCGTCGGCGTCGATCTGAACACCGCCTCAGTGCCGTTGCTGACCCGCGTAGCCGGCCTGACGCGCATGATGGCGCAGAACATCGTTACCTGGCGTGATGAAAACGGGCGCTTCAGCAACCGCGAACAACTGCTGAAAGTCAGCCGCCTGGGGCCGAAAGCCTTTGAACAGTGCGCCGGCTTCCTGCGCATCAACCACGGCGACAACCCGCTGGATGCCTCAACCGTTCACCCGGAAACCTACCCGGTGGTCGAACGCATTCTGGCCGCCACCCGGCAGGCGCTGCAGGATTTGATGGGCAACCCGGCGGCGGTGCGCAGCCTGAAGGCCAGCGACTTCACCGACGACAAATTCGGTGTACCGACGGTTACCGACATCCTGAAAGAGCTGGAGAAACCGGGCCGCGATCCACGTCCGGAATTCAAAACCGCCACCTTTGCCGAGGGTGTGGAAACCCTCAACGATCTGCAGCCGGGCATGATTTTGGAAGGTTCGGTCACTAACGTCACCAACTTCGGCGCCTTTGTGGATATCGGCGTGCATCAGGACGGCCTGGTGCATATCTCCTCGCTGGCGGACAAATTCGTCGAAGATCCGCACACCGTGGTGAAAGCCGGCGACATCGTCAAAGTGAAGGTGATGGAAGTGGATCTGCAGCGCAAGCGCATCGCACTGAGCATGCGTCTGGACGAGCAACCGGGTGAAGGTTCGCCACGTCGCGGCGGCGGCAATGCACCGGCGAAGGATGCCCCCTCCCGCGCGCCGGCCAATAAGGCCAAACCGCGCAACAGTTCACCGGCCGGCAACAGCGCCATGGGTGATGCGCTGGCTGCGGCATTCGGTAAGAAATAGCAGGTGCGCGGCATGGCCGGGGCGAATACATTCACCCCGGCCACTGGCGCAGTGCTGCATACTGAAAGGCCAAAGGTACACAGGGCGGAGCCGGCTCCGCCCTTTCTCAAAAAATAGCGTCGCTATTTTTTGACCCGCCTCAATAAACCCGCTTATTTTTCCTGAGCGATAAACACCCGGTTTTTAAGCCTGAAAATAACGTCGAATCCCGGTTCATTAACACCGTTATTAACATGGCGTTTTCATTTTGGCATTTCCCGGCGAAACACAAATGGTTAGCGCTCGTATTCCGCAGACAAGATGTTACCGAATAAACGCCGGCTCGCCGCCACACCGTCCAAAAACCACTCAATCTGTCGCCAGGTTTTGCAAATCGGAAAAAATCGCTGCAATTACGTAACTGATTTAACTCGCCATTCGCATTTGCACCCCTGCAGACCCGGTGATAGAAATAAGGCATCAGGCAATCCGATCGTTAAGTGTCGGTGCCATAACCTTTGGTTACCAATACCCCTACTTTTTGTATTGAATACGATAACTATTCTCACTATTATTGCGTTGCGTGTTCACTGCATTACCTCATGGATTGAAAACGTCGGCAGCCTGCGATCCTCATCGCGGCGCTTCGTCTGGAACGTTCTTTATCGTCATCGGCCCAAAACCAGGGGCTCTGAGAAGGTTATATGCATCTTCAACCTAAACGCTCTTATAAAATTGCCGGTTTCTCCAATGACATCGGCCCGGCCTATCGCCAGAAACTGTTATCGCTCGGCATGCTGCCCGGCTCATCGTTCGAAGTGGTGCGCGTCGCGCCGCTGGGGGACCCGATAGAAATAAAAACCCGCCGCGTCAGCCTGGTGCTGCGCAGGAAAGATTTGGCCCTGATCCTGCTCGACGGCCAATCCTGACTCTGCGCCCTTTTGCCCCGGCCGCGGCCCCACCGCCCGGCTCAATGTCCATTGACTGATATCACGCGAAATGATGAAAAAACTCACTATTGGCTTAATAGGCAACCCCAATTCCGGTAAAACCACGCTGTTCAATCAGTTGACCGGGGCTCGCCAGCGGGTCGGCAACTGGGCAGGCGTGACGGTAGAGCGTAAAGAAGGCCAGTTCACCACGCCGCAATCCCAGGTCAAACTGGTCGATCTGCCCGGCACCTATTCGCTGACCACCATCTCGGAGCAAACCTCGCTCGACGAGCAAATCGCCTGCCACTACATCCTGAGCGGCGATGCCGATCTGCTGATCAACGTCGTCGACGCCTCCAACCTTGAGCGCAACCTGTACCTGACGCTGCAACTGCTGGAACTGGGTATCCCCTGCATCATCGCGCTGAACATGCTGGATATCGCCAGAAGCCAGCAAATCGACATTGATATCGCTGCGCTGTCGGCACGCCTCGGCTGCCCGGTGGTGCCTCTGGTCTCCACCAAGGCCGACGGTATCGGCGCGTTGAAGCAAATAATCGACCATCACCGGTTTAACGATCTGAAAGCGCTGGTGGACTATCCACCGTTACTATTGAAGGAAATGGCCACCCTGAGCGATGCCATGCCGGAGGCGCTGCCGACGGAACAACGCCGCTGGCTGGCGCTGCAAATGCTGGAAGGCGATATTTACGGCCATCAATTGGCCGGCAACGCTACCGCCCTGCTGCCTGCCGCCAGGCTTGCGCTGCAACAGCAGCAACAAGAAGATCCTGCGTTGGTGATTGCCGATGCGCGCTATCAGTCGATAGCCACTCTGTGTGATGCGGTCAGCAACTCGCAGCAAGCGATGCCAAACCGCCTGACCGAAGCGTTGGACAAGGTGATCCTCAACCGCTGGCTGGGGGTGCCCATCTTTTTGCTGGTGATGTACCTGATGTTCTTGCTGGCGATCAACCTTGGTGGCGCGCTGCAACCGATATTTGATATAGGTTCGGCGGCGATCTTCATCCAGGGCATTCAATGGCTGGGCTACAGCCTGCACTTCCCTGAATGGCTGACGATTTTCCTGGCGCAGGGCGTCGGCGGCGGCATCAACACCGTACTGCCGCTGGTGCCGCAAATCGGCATGATGTACCTGTTTTTGTCCTTTCTCGAAGACTCCGGCTACATGGCGCGTGCGGCATTTGTCATGGACCGCCTGATGCAGGCGCTCGGGCTGCCCGGTAAATCCTTTGTGCCGCTGATTGTCGGCTTCGGCTGCAACGTGCCGTCTATCATGGGTGCCCGCACGCTGGATGCCCCGCGTGAACGCCTGATTACCATCATGATGGCGCCGTTCATGTCCTGCGGTGCCCGGTTGGCGATCTTCGCCGTCTTTGCCGCCGCCTTTTTCGGCCAGGACGGCGCGGGCGTGGTGTTCTCGCTGTATATGCTCGGCATCGTGGTGGCGATCCTCACCGGGCTGGTGCTGAAGTACACCATCATGCGCGGCGAAGCCTCGCCGTTCGTCATGGAGTTGCCGGTTTATCACGTGCCGCACCTGAAAAGCCTGCTGCTGCAAACCTGGCAGCGGCTGAAAGGCTTTGTGCTGCGCGCCGGGAAAGTGATAGTGATCGCCAGCATCTTCATCGGCGGCCTGAACAGCTTTACGTTCAGCGGCAAGCCGGTAGATAACATCAATGATTCCGCGCTGGCGTCGGTATCCAAAATGCTGACGCCGCTGCTGCAACCGATGGGCGTGCACAGCGACAACTGGCAAGCCACCGTCGGGCTGGTGACCGGGGCCATGGCGAAAGAAGTGGTGGTCGGCACGCTGAACACCCTGTACACCGCTGAACACATCAATAACACCGAGTTTGATGCCGCCAACTTTAACCTTTTGGACGAGCTGAGCGGTGCTGTGGAGACTACCTGGCAAGGACTGAAAGACACCTTCAGCCTGAGCGTGCTGTCCAACCCCATCGAGGCCAGCAAGGGCGACGGGGAAATGGGCGTCAGTTCCATGGGCATGATGAGCAGCAAATTCGGCTCTGGCATCTCCGCTTACAGTTACCTGATCTTTGTGCTGCTGTACGTGCCCTGCGTCTCGGTGATGGGCGCAATCGCCCGTGAATCCAGCCGCGGCTGGATGACTTTCTCCATTCTCTGGGGGCTGAACGTGGCCTACTCGTTGGCCACGCTGTTTTACCAGATCGCCACCTTCAGCCAGCATCCGCGGTACAGCCTGACGGCCATCGCCATCGTGGCGCTGTTTAATCTGCTGATCCTGTTCTGCCTGCGCCGGGCGCGCAGCCGGGTAACGGTACGTCTGGGCAAGACGACGCCTGCCGCCTGTTGCCAGGGTGCTCAGGGTAACTGCCACTGATGGCCGGCCTGCTGCAGATCCGCGATGCGTTGGCGCTGCATGGCAGCGCTCAGGCGCAACAACTCAGCCGACAGTTGGCGACCCCACTACCGCTGGTACTGGCGATGCTGGAACGTTTAACGGCGATGGGAAAAGTGGAGCGGGTTGAGCAGGATAACAGCGCCTGCCTGAGCGGCAGTTGCAAAAGCTGCCCGGAGGGCAAGGGGTGCGATACGGTGGTGTATCGGTTGAAATAATCGGAGCAGGGGCGCACATTATGCGCCCCTTGTTAATCAAGAATGATTACTTGTCTTTATACACTTCGGCTGTCGCGCTGAACTTACCGTGTTCGCGACCGGAGATAATCACATAATACTGACCACCTTTTTCATCGGCCTTCTTCGACAGTTCTTCTTTCGCATCCATCGGAGAAGTGGTTTGCGCGGTGGTGGTGACCGTACCGATCTTCTCGTATTTACCCGGATTCTTGTCCAGATCTTCTTTGGTCAGCAAGGTTGCCGCCAGGGAGCTGAAAGACACGGAACCGACGACCAACGCTGCAATAATCATTTTCAAAGATTTCATTACCATACCTCTCAAGGGAACATTTATTTGTTATGAAAGCCGTCCAGGGGTACATGCGTAATAACACCGGCTGCCGTGACATCTTCAGACCTCGTTGCTTTCCCTGACGAGAATCCTTTTCCCAGAGACGAAACGTCAAAGCGAAAAAATCCGCGAGCGGTTTTTCAGTTTTCAGCCAACGCATCTACCCCACTAAGTATCGAACAGGTTTCTTTTTTATCCACTGAGCGGCCATTTCTTTAGCGCTTTATTGTGCGTTTTAGCGCGGAATGCCACCTTCAGTCACAAAGGTATGGATAATCTCGGCAAATTCATCAGGGTGAGAAATGAAGGGCGCATGAGCGGCTTTCGCCATGACCACCGACGATGAATGCGGCCAACTGATATCCAGCAGCCCGGCGACCTTGCGCGGCACCACCCCGTCCAGATAACCGTATATACGCAACAGCGGCAGGGTCAGTTCCGCCATCGTCAGGCGTAAATCCGTGGTGCGCAGCATCTCCAGGCCGCCGTTCAGCACCTCGACGCTCGGCATCGGCTGATTCAACACCACCGATTTCAGCAGGCGTGCGTCCTGCCGTGCGCTTGCCGTACCCAGGGTTTGTAATGCCAGAAAGCGTTCTACGGTGCGCTGGAAGTCCTGACTCAACTGATGCTGAAAACCGCTCAGCACCTCTGGGCGAATCCCCGGCCAGTCGTCCTGCGCGGCAAAGCACGGCGAGGAAGCCACGGTGATCAATCCGCGTACCCGCTGAGGCTGCGTCAGCGCAATCTGGCCGGCCACCAGCCCGCCGAGCGACCAGCCCAACCACCATGCCTGTGGCGGTGCGGCGGCCAACACGATCTCCGCCATCTGCGCGAGCGACATGCCGCCAAATCCCTGACTGCGGCCATAGCCCGGCAGATCGACCAGATGCAGGCGAAAATGCGGCGTCAGCCGCTCAAGCGTGCAACCCCATACCTCCGCATTCAGTCCCCATCCGTGCAGCAGCACAAGATCGCGTTCGCCTTCACCTATTGTTTGCCAGTACAGCGCTGTCATCAGTTATTGTCCTTTCATTCTCATCCGTCAGGGAGGACGGCCATGCTATCAATCCACAGCCGCTGTTGGCTATGCCGGCAGCCATTATGCCTCAGCCGCCACGGCATCTGTAGTTACTGCCTGCGCCATCTGCCGGCCAAACCGCTGTGCTGCCCCTGCTGCGGTCTGCCCGCCGGCGACGCCGCACACCCCTGCGGCCGCTGCCTGCAACGGCCACCGCCCTGGCAGGCGTTGGTGTTCGTCGGCGACTACGTCGCGCCGCTGCGTCAACTGATCAAAAAATTCAAGTTTCAGCACGCACCGGAGCTGGCGCCGCTGCTGGCACGGCTGATATTGCTAAACTGGCAACGGGCGCACAGAGAGCAGTATCTGAACAGACCCGATATGATTTTAGCGGTACCCTTGCAGGCTAAACGCTGCTGGCGACGCGGCTATAACCAGAGCGATCTGCTGGCGCGGCCGCTGGCGCACTGGCTGGGTTGCGATTATCGCCCTGCCGCCCTGAGGCGGGTACGAAAAACCGCTCCACAGCAGCGGCTGCCTGCCCGTATGCGCAGGCGCAACCTGCGTGGCGCCTTTCGTTGCCATGAGCCGCTGGCAGGCCGACACGTTGCCCTGTTGGATGATGTGGTGACGACCGGCAGCACGGTGGCGGAAATCACCAGGCTCTTGCTGCGGCAAGGGGCGGCATCGATACAAATCTGGTGCGTTTGCCGCACATTGTAGTGCCACCGCAATGGGCGTATTATAACCGACAATAGAAGTCAACTACTGAGCTAATGCTATGATTCGTATAACAGATACCGCACAGGAACACTTTGCCAAACTGCTGGCAAATCAAGAAGAAGGCACCCAAATCCGCGTATTCGTGATCAACCCGGGTACGCCTACGGCCGAATGCGGTGTCTCTTATTGCCCGCCGGATGCCGTGGAAGCGACAGACACCGAGCTGAAATTCGAAAAGCTGTCCGCCTATATTGACGAGCTGAGCAAACCTTATCTGGAAGACGCCGAAATCGACTTCGTCACCGACCAGTTGGGTTCGCAGCTGACGCTGAAAGCGCCAAACGCCAAAATGCGCAAGGTCGACGACAACGCCCCGCTGATGGAGCGCGTCGAATACGTGCTGCAATCGCAGATCAACCCACAGCTGGCAGGCCACGGCGGCCGCGTAACGCTGATGGAAATCACCGACGACAGTTTGGCGATCCTGCAGTTCGGCGGCGGCTGTAACGGCTGTTCAATGGTCGACGTAACGCTGAAAGAAGGGATCGAGAAAGAGCTGCTGCAGAAGTTCCCTGAGCTGAAAGGCGTGCGCGATCTGACCGAGCATCAGCGCGGCGAGCACTCTTACTACTGATACCGCTCTCCAGGCAATAGCCTGGAAACGGAAAGAAAAATGCCGGATTGGCTTCGCCAACTCCGGCATTTTTATGACAATTACCCCACCGACACCGTTCGCCGCCGCTTGTCCAGATCCTTCAGCAACCGGTTAACTTGCTGATCGGCAAACATCTCCTCGAGGGTTTTGTTCAGTTTACGCCGCCAGTTTGGGTACTGATCGCTGGTGCCGGGAATATTGACCGGTTCGGCCATGTCCAGCCAGTCTTCCGGCTGCAGGCCCAGCAGTGCGCTGGCGCTGTCGGCAACATAGCGCTGCAAACCACGGTTGAGCAGCGGGCTCATGTTCAGCAACGCCGCCTTCTTGCCCACCTTCTGCGGCACGCAGCCATAATGATGCAATCCGTCCAGCAACCCCTGCTTGGCGCGCTCACGATCGGCAAACAATTCTTTCAGGATCTCCGCATCCGGATACAGCCCCAGCTGGTTGCCCAGTTGCAGATCGCCGCTCTGCCAATAACCGCGCAGCGTCGGCAGGTCATGCGTGGTGATGGTCGCCATCGCCTGCACCGGGTAGGCCTGCGGCGCACGGAAGTGGTTCTCGCCGTCACGCTCGAAATACAGCACCTTATAAGAATAGACGCCGCTGTCGCGCAGCTTGGCGACAATCTCGACCGGCACGGTCCCGAGGTCTTCGCCAATCACCATACAGCGGTGACGCTGGCTCTCCAGCGCCAACACCGCCAACAGGTCATCCACCGGGTATTTCACGTAAGCGCCATGATCGGCGGTTTCGCCGTAGGTGATCCACCACAGGCGCAGCAGCGCCATTACGTGGTCAATGCGCAGCGCACCGCAGCTGGTCATATTGGCGCGCAACAGATCGATAAACGGCTGGTAACCTCGCGCCGCCATCACGTGCGGATCCATCGGCGGCAGCCCCCAGTTTTGCCCCAGCGGGCCCAGAATGTCCGGCGGCGCGCCAACCGACGCTTTCAGGCAATAAAGATCCGGCTCGCACCAGGTTTCCGAACCGCCCTCCGCCACGCCTACCGCTAAATCGCGGTACAGGCCAATCGGCATTTGCTGTTGCTGGCTCCGGCGGAAACAGTCGGCGAACTGGCTGGCGGCCAACCACTGCAACCACAGATAGAAAGTCACCGAATCCTGCTGTTGCCGGCAAAACTGCTTCACTGCGGCGCTGTCGCCCTGCCGATATTGCTCAGGCCAGGCCGGCCAACCCCACAGGCTGCCGTCAGCGGCGGCAAGATGAGCATGCAATGCGTCAAACGCCGCCTGCTGATACAGGCTGTCGCCACCGTCGGCAACAAACTGCTCGAACGCCTGACGCTGTTCGTCACCGGCTTTACGCCCCTGGAACAACGGGAACGCCAGCTTCAGCGCCGCCAGCTTGAGCTGCGTCACCGTGCTGTAATCCACCAGTTCGCTGCTGCGTGCTTTGGTCAGCTGTTTTTGCGTGGCCGGCTTCAGCCACCATTTTTGCGCCGCATCGCTGCGCTGGAACTCTTCCACCGCGTTCACATCGATATACACCACGTTCAGCCAGCGTCGCGACGACGGGCTGTACGGGCTGGCGCTTTCCGGGTTCGCCGGATACAGCGCGTGGATCGGGTTCAGCCCGACAAAAGCGCCGCCCCGTTCCCCAACCTGCTCCACCATTTGCCGCAGATCGCCAAAATCGCCGATACCCCAGTTACGATCGGAGCGCAGGGTGTAAAGCTGGACGCAAGCGCCCCACAGCTTTTGTCCGGTCAGCAGCGCGTCCGGCTCAAAGCAGCGTTTCGGCGCAACAATCAACCGGCACTGCCACTGCCGTTCGTCCTGGGTCAGCGTCAGTTGGTGATAACCCGCCGGCAACTCGCCCGGCAGGGTAAGGGTTTTACGCGCGCCGGCGCGCCCCTGTTGCCGGCCACCGTCTTCACGCAGCAGAGTCCAGAGATACTCGCCGCTGCCCGCAAGCGGCAACGCCACCGGCGCGCCCTGATAGAACACCTTGACCGCCGGCAGCGGCGTCACCACAGCCTCCAGCGGCGCGGCAGTCCGCCCCATGGCATCCAGCAGTTTGCGCTTGGTGTCCTGCGCGATCGCCTGCTGTTTCCCATGAGCGTTAATATAATCAGCGGCAATACCCGCCTGAGCGGCCGCCTGATCGATGCGCTTGCGATCCATTCGCTCTCCTTAACGCTTGGCTTGCCAGATACGCTGTTGGTAGTCGCGGATCGAACGATCCGAACTGAACATACCGACCCGCGCGGTGTTAAGAATAGTGCGGCGTGTCCATTCGTCCTGGTCACGATACAGCTCGTCTACCTGCCGTTGAGCCTGGCAGTACGAAGCGAAGTCGGCCAGCACCAGATAAGGGTCACCGCCTTCCAGCAAGCTGTGCAACATCATGTCGAAGGCATGCTTGTCGCCATGGCTGAAGGCGCCGCTCGCCAACTCGTCGAGGATCGCCTTCAGGTGTTTGTCCTTCTTGCGGTAGCTGAGCGGGTCGTAGCCTTTGGCCAGCAGCGCCTTCACCTGATCGACGGTATTGCCGAAGATAAAGATATTGTCTTCGCCCACCTGCTCGGCGATCTCCACATTGGCTCCGTCCAGCGTACCGACGGTCAGCGCGCCGTTCAGCGCCAGCTTCATGTTGCCGGTGCCGGACGCCTCTTTGCCGGCGGTAGAGATCTGTTCGGAGATATCCGCGGCCGGGATCATCAGTTCAGCGACGGAAACGCGGTAATCGGGAATAAACGCCACTTTCAGCCGATCCTTCACCAGCGGATCGTTGTTGATCACCGAAGCCGCCTGATTGATCGCATAAATGATGTTCTTCGCCAGATAGTAGCCCGGCGCCGCTTTGGCCCCGAACAGGAATACCCGAGGCACGATGTCCAGATTCGGGTTGTCACGCAGTTGGCGATACAGCGACAGAATGTGCAACAGGTTCAAATGCTGGCGTTTGTATTCGTGCAGGCGCTTGATCTGCACATCAAAAATGGCGTCCGGGTTCAGCGTCAGGCCCATTACACCGTGCACGTAGTTTGCCAAGGCGACTTTGTTATCGCGTTTGATTTGCTGATAACGCTGGCGGAACACTGCGTCGTCGGCATATTTTTCCAGCCCTTTCAGCGCGTCGAGATCGTTGGCCCACTCGACCTTCAGCGTCTCGTCAATCAGCCCCGACAGCGCCGGGTTACACTGTTTCAGCCAGCGGCGCGGCGTGATGCCGTTGGTGACGTTGTGGAATTTGTTCGGCCACAGCTGGTGATATTCCGGGAACAGGTCTTTCACCACCAGGTCGGAGTGCAGCTGCGCTACGCCGTTGACCGCAAAGCCGCTGACCACGCACAGGTTAGCCATGCGCACCTGTTTGTCATGGTGTACCGCCAGCTTGGCCCACACCGCCTTGTCGCCCGGCCAGTGTTTATCCACCAGCTTTTTGAAGTTGGCGTTGATCTGCTTGATGATGGAGAAATGACGCGGCAGCAGGCTGCGTACCAGCTTCTCATCCCAACACTCCAGCGCCTCAGGCATCAGGGTGTGGTTGGTGTAGGCAAAGGTGTTGCTGGTGATCGCCCAGGCCGCATCCCATTCCAACTGATGCTCATCCAGCAGAATGCGCAGCATTTCCGGGATGGCGATGGTGGGGTGAGTGTCGTTGAGTTGAATCACTTCATACTTAGGCAGGTCTTCGATCTTGCGGCCGGCCTGATGGTGTTTGCGCAGGATATCCGCCACCGAACAGGCGCACTGGAAATATTGCTGCATCAGGCGCAGACGCTTGCCCGCCTGATGGTTGTCGTTCGGGTACAGTACCTTGGTCAGCTTGGCGGCTTCTACGCCCTGCTTCTCCGCCTGCAGGAATTTGCCGTCGTTGAAATCCCCCAGATCGAACGGGTGCTGATGGGTCGCCTGCCACAGGCGCAGAGGTTGGGTCACGCCATTACGGAAGCCCAGCACCGGCAGATCCCAGGCTTCGCCACGCAGGGTAAACGCCGGACGCCACAGTTCGCGGCCATCGGCCAGTTTTTCCAGTTTCCCGCCGATACCCACATCCACCGACAGCGCGGCATTGTGCTGGAACCACGGGTAGCTTTCGCGCTGCCAGTTATCCGGCGCTTCTTGCTGCTGACCTTCGCTGAACGACTGGCGGAACAGCCCGTATTGGTAATTGAGGCCATAACCGGTGGCCGGTTGCTCCACCGTCGCCATCGAATCCAGGAAACAGGCCGCCAGGCGCCCCAGCCCGCCGTTGCCCAGTGCCGGATCGGTTTCCTGCTCGAGCAGATCCGCCAGCTTGATATCCTGCTCCGCCAGCGCCTGTTCGACGGTGTCGTACCAGCCCAGGTTAATCAGGTTATTCGCCGTCAGGCGGCCAATCAGAAACTCCATCGAAATATAGTTCACATGGCGCAACGGCTTGGCGCTTTTGCGCGGTGCCGGTTGTGCGGCCAATTGCTCGGCCAGCGCGCGGCTTACCGCCTCCCACCATTGGTGCTGGGTCATCTGTTGTGCAGAACTGAGGCCAAACCGTTGCCACTGACGGGTCAGTGCCGCCAGAAAAGCATCCTTTTTAAGCATAGGCTGTGACATAAGGGAAACTCTCTATCCAGTAAGTGGGTCAAATTACCGTTATCGTGCCGGGGAGAAAGGTTGAAGGCATCATCCCGCCCGGGGATTAGCTGGGGAGGAGGATTGGGGCGTAGCTAAAATTGTGATCTCAGGCACTTTTTGACTCCCTTGCATGATGCAAAAAAGCCCGCAGACGAACGCCGCGAGCACTGAGAATAAGCAGAAAATCCCCGCTATGAAATTAGCATAGTTAATGCAGCTGATGAAGTTTTGTACATGCATCGAAATGCTTTCCCTCAACTGCCTTACCCAACCGTCCCACAACGCCGCAATTGCGCAATGATTTGCCTGCAAACGTAAAAAAGTGTGATCAATAGCAATTTAACTCCAAGCCGAAGATGAACCTTGTTGCAATACGTTTAACGTTGTCAGAAGTTAGGAGGGTGATTAATTACGAGCCATAAAATAATTAGTTTTACTCCGATCCCGGCAGGAGTCGCGATGAAATGAACCCCTTCGGGCAGGCCAACGGCTACGGGAGCCGCGATTTTCACTCTGGAATACTATGCTGATCCCATCAAAACTGAGCCGTCCGGTACGGCTGCAAAATACCGTGATCCGCGATCGCCTGCTGGCCAAATTAGCCGGCACGGCAAACTATCGCCTGACATTGGTTAATTGCCCGGCGGGATACGGAAAAACGACGCTGGTCGCACAATGGGCAGCCGGCAAATCAGATTTGGGCTGGTACTCGCTGGATGAAAGCGACAACCAACCCGAGCGCTTTGCCAGCTACCTGATCGCCGCCTTGCAACATGCCAGCGGCGGCCACTGCGTGAAGAGCGAAGCGTTGAGCCAAAAACATCAGTACGCCAGCCTGTCGGCGCTGTTCGCCCAGCTGTTCATTGAGCTGTCCGACTGGCATCAGCCGCTGTACCTGGTGATTGACGATTACCACCTGATCACCAATGACGTCATCCATGAAGCCATGCGCTTCTTCCTGCGTCACCAGCCGGAAAACCTGACGCTGATCCTGCTGTCCCGTACCCTGCCGCCGCTGGGCATCGCCAACCTGCGCGTGCGCGATCAACTGCTGGAGATGGGCACGCAGCAACTGGCGTTTACCCATCAGGAAGCCAAACAATTCTTCGACTGCCGCCTGACCGCGCCGATGGAACAGCATGACAGCAGCCGCCTGTGCGATGAAGTCGAAGGTTGGGCCACCGCGTTGCAGCTGATTGCGCTGTCTGCCCGGCAGTCCACCTCGTCTGCACAGCAATCCGCCAAACGTCTGGCCGGTCTGAACGCCAGCCATCTGTCCGATTATCTGGTGGACGAAGTGCTGGATCACGTCGATGCCGGGGCGCGCGCCTTCCTGTTGCGCTGCTCGGTGCTGCGTTCAATGAACGATGCGCTGATCGTGCGCCTGACCGGCGAAGATAACGGCCAGCAACGGCTGGAAGAGCTGGAGCGCCAGGGGCTGTTTATCCACCGCATGGACGACACCGGCGAATGGTTCTGCTTCCATCCGCTGTTCGCCACTTTCCTGCGCCAACGCTGCCAATGGGAGCTGGCGCTGGAGCTGCCGGGGCTGCACCGCGCCGCCGCCGAAGGCTGGCTGGCATTGGGTTACCCGGCGGAGGCGATTCACCACGCGCTGGCGGCCAGCGATGTCAGCATGCTGCGCGATATCCTGCTGCAACACGCCTGGTCGCTGTTCCATCACAGCGAGCTGGCCCTGCTGGAAGAGTGCCTGAATGCGCTGCCGTATGAACGCTTGATCCAAAATCCCAAGCTGGCGCTGTTGCAGGCCTGGCTGGCGCAGAGCCAACACCGCTACATCGAAGTGAATACCCTGTTGGAACGCGCCGAACAGGCGATGCGCGATCAAAAAATCGACGTCGATCGGACCCTGCATGCCGAATTCGACGCCCTGCGCGCACAGGTGGCGATCAACGCCGGCAAGCCGGAAGAGGCCGAACGCCTGGCCACCGAGGCGCTGAAGTTTCTGCCGCTTTCCAGTTATTACAGCCGCATCGTCGCCACCTCGGTAACCGGCGAAGTCCATCACTGCAAGGGCGAGCTGGCCCGCGCGTTGCCGATGATGCAACAAACCGAGCAGATGGCGCGACGCCATCAGGCTTATCACTATGCGCTGTGGGCGCTGTTGCAACAGAGCGAAATCCTGATTGCCCAGGGTTTCCTGCAGGCCGCCTATGAGACGCAGGACAAGGCGTTTGAGCTGGTGCGCGAACAGCATCTGGAACAGTTGCCGATGCATGAGTTCCTGCTGCGTATCCGTTCGCAGATCCTGTGGTCCTGGTCGCGGCTGGACGAAGCGGAAGACGCGGCGCGTCAGGGCCTGAAAATTCTGGCCAACTTCCAACCTCAGCAGCAGCTGCAGTGCATCGCCATGCTGGCCAAATGCTCGCTGGCGCGCGGCGATCTGGATAACGCCCATGCGCATCTGCAGCGTTGCGAAGCGCTGTTGCACGGCTCTCAGTACCATCGCGACTGGCTGACCAACGCCGACAAACCGCGAGTGATCCACTGGCAGATGACCGGCGATACCGCCGCCGCCGCCCAATGGCTGCGCCAGACCGAAAAACCCGGCATGGCGGATAACCACTTTATGCAGGGCCAGTGGCGTAATATCGCCCGGGTGCAAATCATGCTCGGCCAGTACGAAGAAGCCGAAGTGGTGCTGGATGAACTGAACGAAAACGCCCGCCGCCTGCGGCTGGTGAGCGATCTGAACCGCAACCTGCTGCTTAGCAACCAGCTTTACTGGCAAATGGAACGTAAAGGCGATGCGCAGAAGGTCCTGATGGAGGCGCTGTCCCTGGCCAGCCGCACCGGATTTATCAGCCACTTTGTCATCGAGGGCGAAGTGATGGCGCAGCAGCTGCGTCAGCTGATTCAGCTCAATACGCTGCCGGAGCTGGAGCACCATCGCGCTCAGCGCATTCTGCGCGACATCAACCAGCATCATCGGCATAAATTCGCGCATTTTGACGAGAACTTCGTCGATAAGCTGCTAACGCACCCGCAGGTGCCGGAACTGATCCGTACCAGCCCGCTGACGCAGCGCGAATGGCAGGTGCTGGGGCTGATTTATTCCGGTTACAGCAACGACCAGATCGCCGGCGAGCTGGACGTGGCGGCCACCACCATCAAAACCCATATCCGCAATCTGTATCAGAAGCTGGGCGTGGCCCACCGTCAGGAAGCGGTACAGCAGGCGCAGCAACTGCTGAAGATGATGGGTTACGGCGCCTAAAAACCACAGTATTGCTCTGGTCTTAATTGCCGCAGAGTTGGTTACAATGGCGGCATATTCTCATTACAAGGCAGTCAGAAGTCATGGAACAGTTTGAAGCGATCAACGTTGAACAAGCCTACGCGCGTTGGAAAGAAGACAGCGCCGCTCTGGTCGACATCCGCGATCCGCAGAGTTTTGAAGCCGGGCACACGCCGGGCGCCTTTCACCTTACCAACGCCAGCCTGCAAACGTTCATGCAGCACAACGACTTTGACCGGCCGGTGATGGTGATGTGCTACCACGGCAACAGCAGCCGCAGCGCGGCGCAATACCTGCTGAATCAGGGGTTTGATGCGGTGTACAGCATTGATGGCGGCTTTGAAGCCTGGGCACGCCAGTACCCGCAGGACGTTGAAACCTCAGCGTAAAAATCAGGGCGCATCCTGCGCCCTCTTCCCTTGTTACTCCACCGCCGCCATCGGCCGTTTGACAAACAGGCCGTAGCTGAACGCCCCCAGCATCAGCAAACTCGCCCCCAGCAAGAACACGTTGGTGAACTGCCCGGTCAGATCGAGGATCACCCCGGTGACAATCGGCGCCATCGCCGCACCGAGGAAACCGCCAAAGTTCTGAATCGCCCCCAACGAAGCCACCTGCTGTTTCGGTGCGATATCCGTCGCCAGCGTCCAGATCACGCCGGAAGGCAGCTGCGAGAAGAAATACCCCAGCGACAGCAATAAAATGCACAGCGGCGTACTGTCGACAAAGGCGATCGGCGCCACGCAGCAGGCCGCCAGCGCGGCACCGCAAACGATCGGGATCTTGCGTGCGGTGATCGCTTTCACCCCGCGACGAATCAAACGATCGGAAATCGCCCCGCCGCACAATACCCCCAGAATGCCGGCAAAGAACGGGATCGAGGCGATCCAACCGGTCTGCTTCAGGCTAAAGCCCAGCGAATTCTCCAGGTAGCTCGGCAGCCAGGTCAGGTAAACCCAGATGGTGAACATGATGGAAAAGTTGCCCAAAATCATGAACCAGGTCGTTCTATGGCGGAACAGCGAACCCCAGCTCCCCCCCTGCGCCTGGCTGACGGCTTTTGCCGTCGCACATTTTTCGGCGTGGATCATCGCCTCTTCCCGCGCCGTCGGATCACGGTAAAACTTCAGCCAGGCCAGCATCAGCGGAATGCCCGCCAGGCCAATGGCGATAAACATGCCACGCCAGCCCAGGGTCAGCAGCAGCACGGTGAGGATCGGCGGAGCGATGGCGTTGGCAATCTGCGAACCGGTGTTGATGATCGACGTAGGCAGGCCACGCTCTTTCTCCGAGAACCAGCGATGGGTGATCTTGATCCCCGACGTGAAAAACGGGGATTCCGATACGCCCAGCAGCATCCGCAGGCCATAGAACATCGAGTAGCTGTTGACGAACGCCGCCATCACGGTAAATGCCGACCACAACCCCAGCGCCCAGGAAAACATTTTTTTCGGCCCCAGTTTGTCCACCAGCCAGCCGGCGGGCAGGTTGGCGAGCGCGTAAGGCCACAAAAACGCCGACAGCAGCAGGCCCATTTCGGTCGAGGAAAAGCCAAACTCCCGGGCGATAGTGGTATTGGCGATGCTCAGGTTGGCGCGATCGAGATAGTTCACCACCGCGGCAATCAACAGGATCAGGATAATGCCCCAGCGCAAACGGGAGATCGGCGCCGCCGGTGCGGCGGCCGATGCATGCAGCGCAGAAGTCGCCTCTTTCATGATTGCGGCTCCGTAAACAGGCTGAGGTGAATTTTGATCACGGCTTTGCGGATAAAACACTCACCGTGGGTTTGGCAGCAAGGGCGATGCAGATCATGCGGGAAAAATACCGCAAAGGTGCCTGGCAGCAGCGGGACCGCCATTTCATTTTGCACCTGTTGGTAAAACACGATGTCGTGGTGGCGCCGCTCTTCCGCCACGGGTTCATCACCCCGGCGGCGCGCCACGCCGATGGTTTCTTCCCCCTGCAACAGGTACTGCACGTCAACGTGGTCAAAGTGCGACTCAGGGCGCATTTGCTGCGCCGGCACGGTGCTCATTTCCTGCAACAGACAAAACATCTTGCCGGGAATAATGTCGATTTTACCGGGTTGCAGCGTGGCAAAATCAGTGCGTTCGATAAACGCGATGGCCTGGTGAATAATCGGATGAAACGCGTGTTTTTCCCGCGCCCAGTCCTGCAGATCGCAAAGCATCATGATGGTGTTCCCCGTGTAGTGATAGTTTTAGCGGGTGTAGTAGGTACAGCGGTGTTGTTGAACCGCGGGAGGATGTCGCCATCTTCCCGCACAGCCTTAACCGGCAATTTTTTGCTGGTAGAACCCGGTGCCGCTGCGGATTTGATCCAGCAGCACGCCCAGCCCCCAGAATTTCTCCAGCACGTCGTCCTGATTTACCCGGCACAGCTCGCTGTCGAAAGTGCCCAAACGCTGGTGATAGATCTTGGCGTTTTTCGGGTAACCCAGCGTCTCCGTGACCGCCGCCAGCGACAGGAAAGTCGCCAGTTCCTGCGCCAGCTCAGGCCGCTGCGCGCCGTGGTGATACAGCCAGTGGTACAGCTCCGGGTGGAAATTGGTGAACACCCCGCTGAACCCTTTGGATCCGGCCTGCATCGCCGGCCAGGCGATAGCGGCGTTGGCATTGATGATATTCAGCGGCGTCCCTGCGGTTAATGCCACCCGACGCGTCACGGTCGGCAGATCGCAACTGACGTCCTTCAGCACGACAAAACGGCCGCTGTTGGCGCAATAGCTCAGCTCTTCATCGCTCAGCAAACGGCGGTAAGGTGCCGGGCATTCGTACAGGCCCAGCGGCATGCTAGCCGGCAACGCCGCCAGCAGGCTGTCCAGCGTGGCGAAAAATGCCGCGCTGCCCTGGCGTTGCGGGTCAAGATGGTTGGTCACCAGCACCAGAGCGTCGATGCCGGTTTGCGCCATCGCCTGCAGCTCTTCAATTTGCTGCTCCAGCGCGTCGCTGATATGGCCGGAAGCGATAACCGGCACCCGGCCGTCTACCCGCTGCACCACAAAACGCGCCAGTTCAACCCGTTCCGCCAGGCTGAGGAACTGCATCTCGCTGGACTGACAAACGGCGAACAACGCATCGACGCCACGCTGCAAATACCAGTCGATCAGGCGCGCCAGGCCCGGATAGTCGATCTCGTTGCGAGCGGTAAACGGCGTTAGCATTACCGGCACAATGCCCTCGATGTTCTTCATTTTTGCTCCTCACACCGCGCTGACGCGGCAGACAATGGTGTTGTTTGATTAGGGATCAGCGCTGGCTCAGACGAGCCACCACCTGTTGATGTTGCGGCATGTTGGACGCCCCTTCTCTTTCCACCGCCAGTGACGCGAAGGCGGCGGCATAGGTTGCCGCCTGGGCAATCGTTTGCCCGGTGGCGATAGCTGCGGCGAAGGCGCCGTTGAACGCATCTCCCGCACCGGTGGTATCAACGCTCAACGCCGGGAATGCGGGAATATGCTGGAACTGCGAACCTTCGAGGATCATCGCTCCGCGCGCTCCCATGGTGATGATGACCCGTCGGGCGCCCAGCGCGGCGATACGCTGCGCCGCCTCTTTGGCGCTGTTCAAATCCGTGACCTCTACGCCGGACAGCAGCGAGGCCTCGGTTTCATTCGGGATAATCACATCGACATATTCCAGGCATTGCAGCGCGTCGGCGGAGTAAGGCGCAGGATTGAGGATCACCCGGATCCCCAACGCATTGGCCAGCTTCATCGCGTTCAGCGTGGCGTTAAAGTTATTCTCCAGCTGCACCAGCAGAACCTCTGCGCCGGCCAGCTCCGGGGCGATTGCCGCCACTTCTTCGTCGGTGATGGTTTTATTGGCGCCGGAATAAATGGCGATCATGTTCTCGCCGTCCTGCTGCGAAACATAAATGATGGCGTTGCCGGTCGGCTCGGTTTCCGATTGGTATAAAGTGAACGAGTGGATTTCCGACGCAGAGAGATGGTCGAAAGCGAACTGGCTGAACTGATCTTTGCCCACTTTGGACACGAAATGCACCTGAGCACCGGCCCGGCTGGCGGCCATCGCCTGATTGGCCCCCTTGCCGCCGGGGCCGAGCGTACTGCCCAGCGCCAGCAGCGATTCGCCGCCTTTGGGAAAGCGCGCCACTCTGGCGACGATATCGACATTGAATGACCCCAGAATACAGACCTTGCCTCGCATGTTTTTTCCTCTCTCCGGCTCCTGCACCTTTCTTTTCTGGCTTTCCAGGCGCCTTAACAGCACTTCGAACGTGCCGTCGGTTTCGGTAATTAATTTGGCCTGCAGGCTGCGGCGGATGACGATCGCGCCGCCGTGGCAGCGCTGCACTAACCCCAGTTGCGCCAGCACGTTTAAATCGCTGCGGATGGTTTCTTTGGTCACCGCAAAAGACGTGGCCAGGTACGCCACGCTAACGCGTTCATATTTATCCAGATAATCCAGAATGTTATTGCGTCGTTCTTCGAGAAACATAGTCACCTCAGCACCTGTTTTTGAGAGTAAGGGACCCCCGGTGGTTAAAAAGTGACTGTGATCATATGTTGCAGGGCTAAACGGAAGTAAACAAAAATCGCTGCAATATTCGCCGGCCCATGGCGGGAAAACCGCGGGATTGATGAGCCGTCACAGGGCCGTTAGTGAGTGTTTTTACTGGTTTTTTGCAGATCCCTTGCCTGCGTTCAAGATTTCAACGGTATAATCAGCCGTCAACGCCGTCGGCGGCAAACCGACGGTCCAACTTATCTTTACCCTATGAATTTCAAGCTGCGGCCAGGCGGCAAGTGGCTTGAAAGGCGACGGGTATATGAAACGGAATATCTATGGTTCGAGTAATCGCCGTATCCAACCCCCGCCTGGCTCAGGCCTTTGTCGACTACATGGCGACACAGGGCATCGAGCTTAGCGTGCACAATACCGGCGAGGCGGCGGAAATCTGGTTGGCTGACGACAGCCATCTGGATCAGGTGCAGCACGAGTTGCAGCAGTTCCTGGTCGATCCGCTCAACCGCCGCTATCAGGCCGCCAGTTGGGAAGCCGGCAACACCGGCGCCGATCTGCACTACCCAGGCTACTCCTATCTGCACACCCTGCGCAGCAAGGCCGGGCCGCTGACGCTGGGCGTGATGGTGCTGTGCATTGCGGTGTATATCCTGATGCAGGCGATGGGCGATGACACCGTGATGTACTGGCTCTCCTGGCCGCAGGACAGCAGCCAATACCCGCAGCTGTGGCGCTGGGTCAGCCACGCGTTTTTGCATTTTTCGCTGCTGCACATCACCTTTAACCTGCTGTGGTGGTGGTATCTCGGCGGCCCGCTGGAAAAACGCCTCGGCACCGGCAAGCTGTTCGTGCTGGCGGTGGTATCGGCCTTCTTCAGCGGTTGGGCGCAGTCACTGTTCAGCGGCGCGTTGTTCGGCGGCCTGTCCGGCGTGGTCTATGCGCTGATGGGCTACAGCTGGCTCAGCGGCGAACGGGCACCGGAACGCGGCCTGATGCTGCCGCGCGGCCTGATGGTATTTTCAGTGCTCTGGCTGGTGGCCGGGTATTTCGATATTTTAGGAATGTCGATCGCTAACGCGGCACACGTGGCCGGTTTAGTGTTAGGGTTATTGATGGCATTTTGGGACACGCGTCATCGCGCGCACAACGAACAATAACAGCCAGGTACAAGCCAGGCGTTTTAGGGGATTATCGTGAAGCAAACACAGCGTCATGACGCAATTATCGAGCTGGTGCGCCTGCAAGGTTATGTCAGTACGGAAGAACTGGTCGAACATTTTGACGTCAGTCCGCAAACGATTCGCCGCGATTTGAATGACCTTGCCGATCAGAACAAAATTCAGCGCCATCACGGCGGCGCTGCGTTGCCTTCCAGCTCGGTCAATGCCGCTTATAACGATCGCAAAGTGATGTGGTCGGAAGAGAAAGCGCGTATCGCCCAGCGCGTCGCCAGCCAGATCCCCGACGGCGCCACGCTGTTTATCGACATCGGCACCACGCCGGAAGCGGTCGCTCACGCGCTGATGAACCACAAAAACCTGCGCGTGGTGACCAATAACCTGAACGTCGCCACCCTGCTGACCGCCAAGGAAGATTTCCGTCTGATCCTGGCCGGTGGTGAAGTGCGCACCCGCGACGGCGGCATCATGGGCGAGGCCACGCTGGACTTTATCTCCCAGTTCCGGCTCGATTACGGCATTCTCGGCATCAGCGGCATCGACATGGACGGCTCGCTGCTCGAATTCGACTACCATGAAGTGCGCACCAAACGCGCAATTATCGAAAACTCGCGCTGCGTGATGCTGGTGACCGACCATTCCAAATTCGGCCGCAATGCGATGGTCAACCTCGGCAATATGAACCTGATCGACTACCTGTTTACCGACCAGTTACCGCCGCCAAGCGTGATGAAAATCATCGAACAGTACGACGTGCAGCTGGAGCTGTGCTGATCTCCGCCCTTCTCGTCTAACCCAAGGGGCGCAGCCTGCCGCGCCGTCATTCCTGCCGTTTTTACCCGGGTTCAGCCTGCTGAGCCCGGCATTGTCTGCCGCAAATACCCCTTCTCTTTGTATAGCTACTATCACCAAACTGTTACCTCTATCACGCCTAAATGTTTTTGTTTGGTTAAGTCTTGGCTTGTTTGTTGGTTTTTGATTACAATCATGAGCGAAAACGAACATGAAAGAGCTATTTCGAACATCTGGAGGAAGTTGACGTGGAAACCAAAGACTTGATCGTTATCGGTGGCGGCATCAACGGTGCCGGCATCGCAGCAGATGCTGCCGGGCGCGGGCTGTCCGTACTGCTACTGGAAGCGCAAGACTTGGCCTGCGCTACGTCTTCCGCCAGTTCCAAACTGATCCACGGCGGCCTGCGCTACCTGGAACACTACGAATTCCGCCTGGTGAGCGAAGCGCTGGCCGAGCGTGAAGTGTTGCTGAAGCTGGCGCCGCACATCGCGTTCCCCATGCGTTTCCGCCTGCCGCACCAGCCGCATCTGCGCCCGGCCTGGATGATCCGCATCGGCCTGTTCCTGTACGATCACCTGGGCAAACGCACCAGCCTGCCGGGCAGCAAGAGTTTGCGCTTTGGACCAGAATCGGTACTGAAGCCTGAACTGAAGCGCGGTTTCGAATATTCCGACTGCTGGGTCGACGACGCTCGCCTGGTGGTGCTGAACGCGCAGGAAGTGGAAAAACGCGGCGGCGAAGTGCGCACCCGCACCAAAGTGACCCGCGCATGGCGTGAAAACGGCCTGTGGATGGTGGAAGCGGTTGACGTCGACAGCGGTAAAACCTTTACCTGGCGCGCCAAGGGCCTGGTCAACGCCACCGGCCCTTGGGTGAAACACTTCTTTGACGACGGCCTGAAGCTGAAATCCCCGTACGGCATCCGCCTGATCAAAGGCAGCCACATTGTGGTGCCGCGCGCTCACAACCAGCCGCAGTCCTATATTCTGCAAAACGAAGACCACCGCATCGTGTTCGTGATCCCGTGGAATGACGAATTCTCGATCATCGGCACCACCGACGTGGAATACCACGGCGATCCGAAAGACGTGAAGATCGACGATAACGAGATCGACTACCTGCTGAAAGTGTACAACGACCACTTCAAGAAGCAGTTGGGCCGTGACGACATCGTCTGGACCTACTCCGGTGTGCGCCCGCTGTGCGATGACGAATCTGATTCGCCGCAGGCGGTGACCCGCGACTACACGCTGGACGTGCATGACGAGCAGGGCAAAGCGCCGCTGCTGTCGGTGTTCGGCGGTAAACTGACCACCTATCGCAAGCTGGCTGAACATGCGATGGAAAAACTGGCGCATTATTATCCTGGCTGCGGCCCGGCATGGACCAAAAACGGCTCTCTGCCCGGCGGCGATATCGGTGGCGATCGCGACAGCTATGCCGCCAAACTGCGCCGCGAACACGGCTGGTTGCCGGAATCCCTGGCGCGCCGCTACGCCCGCACCTATGGCAGCCACAGCGAGCTGATCCTGGCGAATGCCAACGGCCTTGGCGATCTGGGCGAAGAGTTTGGCCACGGCCTGTATGAAGCCGAACTGCGCTATCTGGTAGAGAAAGAGTGGGTGGTCGAGCTGGAAGACGCCATCTGGCGCCGTACCAAGCTGGGCATGTGGCTGGATGATACGCAGCAGGCCCGGGTGAAAGCCTGGCTGGCGCAACATACGAAAACGAAAACGCTCTCTCTGGCTTCCTGAGCCATTGAAGGTGAAAAGGGCCGGATATCCGGCCCTTCAGATTAGCGACAAAGGTCCGAAAAACGTGGTTTTCGAACCTTTGGGGTAAAGCAGAAGATCTCATCCTTTGCTTCATTAGCCATCAAAGTAGACCCTTTAGCTGCAAAGAACTTTGCCTACATTCTCAAAGGGCCGGATATCCGGCCCTTTTGCATTACAGCTTGATCGGTTTGATGTGCCAGATTTCGTCCGCATACTCCTGAATGGTGCGGTCGGAAGAAAAATACCCCATGTTGGCGATATTCAAGATCGCCCGCCGCGTCCAGTCATCCTGATTGCGGTACACCTCATCCACCTTATCCTGCGTATCCACATAGCTGCGGTAATCGGCCAGCAACTGGTAGTGATCGCCCAAATTCACCAGCGAATCAAACAGATTGCTGTAGCGCTTTGGCTCCTCCGGGCTGAATACGCCGGTGGCGATCTGGGTCAGCGCCTGATGCAGTTCGGGATCTTGCTCATAGTACAGATGCGGGTTGTAGCCGTTGCGGCGCAACTCTTCCACCTGCTCGGCGGTATTGCCGAAGATAAAGATGTTCTCTTCACCCACATGCTCCAGCATCTCTACGTTGGCACCGTCCAGCGTGCCGATGGTCAGCGCGCCGTTAAGGGCGAACTTCATGTTGCTGGTGCCCGACGCCTCGGTGCCCGCCAGCGAGATCTGCTCGGAAAGATCCGCCGCCGGAATGATCAACTGCGCCAGACTGACGCTGTAGTTCGGAATAAATACGACTTTCAACTGGGTGTGCACACGCGGATCGTTATTGATCACCTTCGCCACATCGTTGATCAGGCGAATGATCTGCTTCGCCGCATAATAGGCCGAGGCCGCTTTGCCGGCGAAGATCACCACCCTCGGCACGCGCTCGGTCTCCGGATCCTGCAACAGGCGGTTATACAGCGTGATCACGTGCAGTACATTGAGCAGTTGCCGTTTGTACTCATGAATGCGTTTGATCTGCACATCGAACAACGCATCCGGGTTGACCACCACATTCAGGGTTTTGGCGATGTACTTCGCCAACCGCTCTTTGTTTTGCCGTTTGGCAGCCTGAACCGCCTGCAGGAAACTGGGGAAATCGATGTTGGCTTTGAGCTCGCTCAGTTGGCTGAGATCGGTGCGCCAGGTCTGGCCAATGCTGTCGTCAAGCACGGCGGAAAGCGGCCGGTTGGCCAGCCCCAGCCAGCGGCGCGGCGTGACGCCGTTGGTTTTGTTGCAGAAACGATCGGGGAAAATGCGCGCAAAGTCGGCAAACAGCGATTGCACCATCAGCTCGGAATGCAGTGCGGAAACCCCGTTCACTTTGTGGCTGGCCACCACCGCCAGCCACGCCATGCGTACCCTGCGACCGTTGGTCTCGTCAATGATCGACACCCGCGCCAACAGCTCGTTGTCGCCCGGCACCACTTCCTGCACGTGCTTGAGGAAGTGATCGTTGATCTCGAAGATCAACTGCAAGTGACGCGGCAGGATCCGGCCGATCATGTCCAGCGGCCAGGTCTCCAGCGCTTCGCTCATCAGCGTGTGGTTGGTGTAGGAGAATACCCGTTCCACGACGGCCCAAGCGTCGAGCCAACTGAACTTGTGATCGTCGATCAGCCGATGCATCAGTTCAGGGATAGACAACACCGGGTGAGTGTCATTCAGGTGAATGGCAATCTTGTCCGCCAGATTGTCGAAGGTTTTATGCATCGTCCAGTGGCGGTTGAGGATATCCTGCACCGTGGCCGACACCAGGAAATACTCCTGCCGCAGCCGAAGTTCGCGCCCGGAATAAGTGGAGTCGTCCGGGTACAATACGCGCGATACGTTCTCCGAGTGGTTTTTATCCTCAACCGCCGCGAAATAATCCCCCTGATTGAATTTACCGAGGTTGATTTCGTTACTGGCCTGGGCGCTCCACAACCGCAGCGTGTTGGTGGCGTCGGTATCAAAACCGGGGATCACCTGATCGTAAGCGATGGCTAACACCTCTTCGGTTTCCAGCCAGCGCGCCTTGGCGCCTTCCTGCTGAATTCGCCCGCCGAAGCGCACCTTGTATCGGGTGTTGTGGCGCGGGAACTCCCACGGGTTACCGTATTCCAGCCAGTAGTCCGGTGACTCCATCTGCTGGCCGTTAACGATGTTCTGCTTGAACATGCCGTATTCGTAGCGGATGCCGTAGCCGCGCCCCGGCAGCGCCAGCGTCGCCAGCGAATCGAGGAAACAGGCCGCCAACCGCCCCAGACCCCCGTTGCCCAGCCCCGGATCGTTCTCTTCCTCCAGCAATTCACCGAGGCTCAGCCCCATTTCATTCAACGCGTCATCGATATCCTGGTAAATCCCCATCGACAACAGCGCGTTGGAAAGCGTACGCCCGAGCAGGAACTCCATCGACAGGTAATAGACCTGTCGCACGTCCTGGGAAAGCTGGGCGCGGTTGGAACGCAGCCAGCGTTCCACCATGCGATCGCGCACCGCAAACAGCACGGCGTTCAGCCAGTCATGCTGGTTGGCGATAGCCGGATCCTTGCCGACAATAAACATCAGCTTATAGGCGATGGAATGTTTCAGCGCTTCAACACTGACCGTGGGTGAGGTGTAACTAATCGGTGAAGTCATAGCTTTTCTATCCCCTGAAGGGGGCGCCCTATTCTTCGGAATATCAACGCCCCGCTGAATATGGGCACAGCATGCTGCGCCCCTACAACCTACAATTACGGATGCTTGCTGCATGCACGCTAACCAGACACCCGTATTACGACTATAACAACCGTTGATAAAGCGACAGGTAATCCTTTGCCGCAATCTGCCAGCCAAAATCCACGCTCATGGCGTGGCGCTGTACGTGACGCCAATGCTTTGGCCTACTCCACAGCACCATGGCGCGCCGGATGGCGTTGCCCAGTGCGGCGGCATCACAATCATCAAACACAAATCCGCTGGCGGTGCCGTCGGCCAGATTCTCCAGCGCACAGTCCACCACCGTGTCCGCCAGCCCGCCGGTGCGGCGCACCAAGGGCAGCGTGCCGTATTTCAGGCCGTAAAGTTGAGTCAGTCCGCAGGGTTCAAAGCGGCTCGGCACCATGATCACATCGGCTCCGCCGATAATCCGGTGCGAGAACGCCTCGTGATAACCAATCTGTACCCCGACCTGTTCCGGATAGTCGGCGGCGGCGGCCAGAAACGCCTGCTGCAACACCGCATCGCCGGCCCCTAACAGCGCCAGTTGGCCCCCCTGCTCGAGCAATGCCGGCAGCGCTTCCAATACCAGATCCAGACCTTTCTGGTTAGTCAGGCGGCTCACCACCGCAAACACCGGCAGCGACTCGTCCACCTTCAAGCCCATCGCTTTTTGCAGGTGCAGCTTGTTCTTGGTCTTGCTCTTTAAATCTTCGGCATCGTAGCGGGCGGTCAAGCGCGGATCGTGGGACGGATCCCAAATATTGTCGTCCACGCCGTTAAGAATGCCGCTCAACCGCCCCTGCCGCTGGCGTTCCTGCAACAACCCTTCCATGCCGCAACCGAACTCCGGCCGGGTGATTTCCCGCGCGTAGGTCGGGCTGACGGCGGTGATATGATCGGCGTAATACAGCCCGGCTTTCAGGAACGACATCTGGCCGTAAAACTCCAGGCCATAAACGTTGTAAAACGAAGGCGGCAGCCACAGTTCAGCCACGTGATGGGCGGAGAACAGCCCCTGATAGGCCAGGTTGTGCACGGTGAAAATCGAACGCGCCGGGTGGCCGTTGGCCGCCAGATAGGCACAGGCCAGGCCGGCGTGCCAGTCATGGGCGTGCACTACCTGCGGCCGCCAGTAGCGGTCCAACCCCTTGGCCAACTCGCAGGCGATCCAGCCCAACAGGGCAAAACGCCGATGGTTGTCGGAATAGGCATTCATCGACTGGTCATGATAGGGGCTGCCCGGCCGGTCATACAGCCAGGGGGCGTCAATCAGGTAGATGCCCACGCCATGATAGGTACCGTAGCGCAGGCCGACCCGGCCGGCGAACGAATCGATTTCCGCCACCAGCACGGAGTCCGGTATACCATTACGCACGTCAGGAAAAGCGGGCAATAGCACCCGAACGTCGCCGCCCTCGGCAATTTGAGCCGCCGGTAATGCGCCAACCACGTCTGCGAGCCCCCCGGTTTTCAACAGAGGGAACATTTCAGAACATACGTGTAAAACCTGCATTATCACTCCTGAAGTCGGCAAAGAAGCAGGCTTGCCGCTGTTGTAAATTCCGCGTTTTGCAAGCCATCAGTCCATTCACAAGGCGGCGGTATCATCGTTCCGCCGACAACCTTAACTCACAACTTTGACAGCATTTCGCGCGTCACCAGCACAATGCCGCCTTCCGAGCGATAAAAGCGTTTGCTGTCTTCATCGGCGTTTTCGCCAATCACCATGCCCTCGGGAATGTGGCAGGCGCGGTCAATGATGCAGCGCCGCAGGCGGCAGGAACGGCCGACGTTTACGTCCGGCAGCAATACGGTAGAGTCGATGGTGCAGAACGAGTTCACCCGTACCCGCGGGAACAGCACCGAATGCACCACCACCGAACCTGAGACGATGCAGCCGCCGGACACCAGCGAATTCATGGTCATGCCGTGGCTGCCGGAACGGTCCTGCACGAACTTGGCAGGCGGCAGCGGCTCCATATGGGTGCGGATCGGCCAGGCGCGGTCATACATGTCCAGTTCCGGCGTCACCGAGGCCAGATCGAGGTTGGCGCGCCAGTAGGCTTCCAGCGTGCCCACATCGCGCCAGTACGGCGGCAGATCGGGGTTGGAGGTGACGCAAGACAGCGTGAACGGGTGCGCCCACGCCGCTTTCTGAGCGGTGATTTTCGGGATCAGATCCTTGCCGAAATCGTGGGTGGAGCCGGGGGTCGACATATCTTCTTCCAGCAGTTGGAACAGATAGTCGGCGTTAAAGATGTAGATCCCCATGCTGGCCAGCGACATCTCCGGGTTACCCGGCATTGGCGGCGGATTGCTCGGTTTTTCCAGGAACTCGAGGATCAGATCGTTCTCATCGACTTCCATCACGCCGAATTCGCTGGCCTCATCGCGCGGTACCGGCAAGCAGGCCACCGTGCATTGCGCGCCCTTTTCGACGTGGTCGATCAACATGCGCGAGTAATCCATCTTGTAGATGTGATCGCCCGCCAGGATCACCACATACTCGGCATCGTAGCGGCGAATGATGTCCAGGTTCTGGTACACCGCATCCGCCGTGCCCTTGTACCAGTGCTCGGTACTGAGGCGTTGCTGGGCCGGCAGCAGATCGACAAATTCGTTCATCTCTTCATTGAGAAACGACCAGCCGCGCTGAATGTGCTGCACCAGGGTATGGGACTGATACTGGGTGATCACGCCGATACGGCGGATACCCGAATTCAGGCAGTTCGACAGGGCAAAATCAATGATGCGGAACTTACCGCCAAAGTGGACGGCAGGCTTGGCACGGGTTGAGGTTAAATCTTTCAAGCGCGAACCGCGGCCGCCGGCCAGAATCAGAGCAACGGACTTAATCGGCAGTTGGCGCGCCAACATCAGGGGGTCTTTATTTTCAAACCTAACCATAGCTGACTCCTTTTATTATTTCTGTACCAGCACGCAAATCGAGTGCGCAGCCTGGTTCCAGGCGGGTAAAACCGCCTGCGGTCCTTCCTGAGTAAAGGGGGCGACAACCTGCCAATCACCCGCAGGCAACCTCATCTCCACCGGCTGCGGCGTGGCGTTAACCACCACCAGCCAGCGCTGCGACAGGCGGATCTGCAGTTGCAAGTTTCCCTGCTCCCATTCTTGCGCCGCAAGCGGCAGCCCTTGCGCGTTCAGCCACTGCACGCTGCCGTCGCCCTCCTGCCACCAGCGGTCTTGCTGCAGGGCGGGGATCTGCCGGCGCAGGTGAATCAGCGCTGCGGTATAAGCGGTGAGCGAGTCATCCGCCTTGGCCCAGTCGAGCCAGGTGATGGTGTTGTCCTGACAGTAGGCATTGTTGTTCCCCTGCTGGCTGTGTCCATGCTCATCGCCGGCCAGCAGCATCGGCGTCCCCTGGGACAGCAACAACGTGGCAAGCAGTGCCTGCCGGCTGGCCCTGCGGCGTTGCACAATGGCGTCGTCGGCAATCGGGCCTTCAACACCGTGGTTATAGCTGAAATTATGGTCGCTGCCGTCACGGTTGCCTTCACCGTTAAGCTGGTTGTGCTTACGGTTAAAACTGACCAGATCCTGCAGGGTAAACCCGTCATGAGCGGTCAGCATGTTGATGCTGGCGTACGGCGCACGCCCGCGTTGGTTGAACAAATCGCTGGAGCCGGCAAAGCGTTGGGCAAACTGGCCAAGCGGCAAATCGCCCTGCAGCCAAAAGCGGCGCATATCATCCCGGTAATGGTCATTCCACTCGGCGAAGCGCCCCGGAAAAGCGCCCACCTGATAACCGCCGGGGCCAATGTCCCACGGCTCGGCGATCAGCTTGCAGCGCGACAGCAGATCGTCCGCCAGCATCGCCTGGAACAACGGCGCATCGCGATCGAACGCCGGGGTACGGCCCAGCACGCTGCCCAGATCGAAGCGAAAACCGTCGACATGACATTCGCTCACCCAGAAACGCAGGCACTCCATCACCCAGGCCACGCCCTGCGGTTTATCCAACCGCAGCGTGTTGCCGCAGCCGGTGTCGTTAACGTATCCCCCGTCGGGAGTCAGCCAGTAATACCCCGGGTTATCGATGCCGCGCTGCGACAGCGTCGGCCCGTCCATGTCCAGCTCGGCGCTGTGGTTGAACACCACGTCGAGGATCACCTCAATCCCGGCCTTGTGCAGCGCCTTCACCGCATCGCGAAATTCACGCAACGGCGTCATGTCGGTGCGCAGGCTGCAATAACGGTTATCCGGCGCATAGGGCGCCAGCACGTTATATCCCCAGTAGTTAATCAGCCCGAGACGCTGCAGACGCGGCTCGGAGCTATGCTGCTGTACCGGCAGCAGTTCCAGCGCCGTGATGCCGAGGCGCTTGAAATGGGCGATCATCACCGGATGACCGAGAGCTGCGAAACTGCCGCGCAGCACCGGCGGGATATCCGGGTGCAGCAGAGTCAGGCCGCGCACGTGCGCTTCGTAAATCACCGTTTTGCCCCACGGCGTGGCCGGCGGGCGGTCATCCTGCCAATCGTAGGCTTCGTCGATGACCACGCACTTCGGCATCACCTCTGCGCTGTCCTGCGGGTCCGGCCGGTCGTAGCCGCCATGCAGTTCCAGATCGTCCGCCACCGGCCCCTCGACCGCGCGGGCGGCGGGATCCAGCAGCAGTTTGTTAGGGTTAAACCGCAGCCCCTGCGCGGGATCAAACGGGCCGTGCACCCGGTAACCGTAGCGCTGGCCCGGTTTGCCGCCCGGCAGATAGCCGTGCCAGATATCGCCGCTGCGCGCCGGCAGCGGCAGACGCACCTCGCGCTGTTGCCCGTCAAACAGGCACAGCTCCACGCCGGTGGCGTGGGCGGAAAACAGGGTAAAGTTGATGCCGTTACCGTCATAATGCGCCCCGAGAGGCGCGGCGATACCGGGCGTCAGCTCAGTCATTGCGCCTCCCGCAGCAGGTAGATCGTCGCCAGCGGCGGTACGGTCACGCTAATCGAATGCTCGCGACCGTGGTTGCCGACCGGTTCCGACACCACGCGGCCCTGGTTGCCGGTATTGCTGCCGTGATAATGGTGTGAGTCGGTATTAAGGATTTCCCGATACTCGCCGGGGCGGGAGATACCGATGCGGTAGTGATGGCGCGGCACCGGGGTAAAGTTGCTGACGGCGATCAACTCGTTGCCCTGCGAATCGTAACGGGCAAAGGCAAATACCGAGTTGTCGTGGTCATCCACCACCAGCCATTCAAAGCCGTCCGGGCGGTAGTCACGCTCATACAACGGCGCCTGCTGCTGATAGCAGTGGTTGAGATCGCGCACCAGCCGCTGCACGCCGTGATGCCAGCCGTCCAGGCCTTCCAGCAGATGCCAGTCGAGGCTGGTATCGAAATTCCATTCGCGCCCCTGGGCAAACTCACAGCCCATAAACAGCAGCTTTTTGCCCGGATGCGCCCACATAAAACCGTAATAAGCCCGCAGGTTGGCGAACTTTTGCCAGGCGTCGCCGGGCATGCGATCGAGAATCGATTTTTTGCCGTGCACCACTTCGTCATGAGAAATCGGCAGCACGAAGTTCTCGGTGTAGGCATACAGCATGCCGAAGGTCATCTGATTGTGATGGTATTTGCGGTGTACCGGATCGCACTGCATGTAGTTGAGCGTGTCGTGCATCCAGCCCAGGTTCCATTTGTAGTGGAACCCCAACCCATTGGCATCCGGCGGTAGCGTGACCCCCGGGTAATCGGTGGATTCCTCCGCCAGCGTCACCGCGCCGGGCCGCTCCTTGCCGACGGTCTGATTGGTGTAGCGCAGGAAGGCGATGGCCTCCAGGTTTTCGTTGCCGCCGTAATAATTCGGCACCCACTCGCCTTCGGCGCGGCTGTAATCACGGTAGATCATCGAAGCCACGGCATCGACGCGCAGAGCGTCGATACCGTAACGTTCCATCCAGTAAAGGGCATTGCCCGCCAGATAGTTGCGCACCTCATTGCGCCCATAGTTGTAAATCAGGGTATTCCAGTCCTGGTGGAAGCCCTCGCGCGGGTCGGCGTATTCATACAGCGCAGTGCCGTCGAAATTCGCCAAACCGTAGGCGTCGCTGGGGAAATGCCCCGGCACCCAATCCAGGATCACATTGATGCCGGCCCGGTGCGCCGCCGCCACAAAGGCTTTGAAATCGGCGGGCGTGCCGAAACGCCGGGTCGGGGCGTAGAGCCCCAGCGGCTGATAACCCCAACTGCCGTCGAAGGGGTGTTCGTTAATCGGCAACAGCTCGATATGGGTGAATCCCATGTCTTTGACGTAATCGATCAACTGCACAGCCAGTTCGCCGTAGCTGAGCCAGAAATTGTCGTCGGTGTGGCGCCGCCACGACCCCAGATGCACTTCGTAGATGGAGATCGGCCGATCAAAATCGTTGGCGCGTTGGCGTGCCGGGGTATTTGCCACCACCTCCGGCAGCGGCGTCACCAGGGATGCCGTATCCGGGCGCATCTGCGCTTCGAAAGCGTAAGGGTCGGCCTTCAGCTGGGTATTGCCATAACAGTCGATGATCTCGTATTTGTACAGTTGCCCGGCTTTCACCCCTGGCAGGAACAGCTCCCAGATACCGTTTTCACGGCGCAGGCGCATTGGATGGCGACGACCGTCCCAGAAGTTGAACTCTCCCACCACCGAAACGCGCTGGGCATTGGGCGCCCAGACGGCAAAGCTGACGCCTTCTACCTCGTCAAGCGTAGCGAGATGCGCCCCCAGCCGCTCATACGGCCGCAGATGGGTGCCCTCCGCCAACAGCCAGCCGTCGATATCCTGTAACAAGGTGCCAAAACGGTAGGGATCGTCGACGATCTGCTGGTGATTTTGCCAGCGGACCTCCAGTTGATACCGGAAGGGGGTTTTCCGACGCGGAACGGTAGCGCTGAAAAAGCCACGGGCATCGTCGCAGGCCAGCTGCACCACCCGCTTGCCGGTTTGCCGCTCCAGCAACCAGACTTCGCTGGCGTCAGGCAACAGCGCACGCACCTGCAGGCCATTATCGACCGCATGCATACCCAGCAGGGAGAAAGGATCGGCAAAATTGCCGGAGAAAAGCTGATCAATCACGTCACGATCGGGAAGTACAGGCATAGACTTCTTCCTTAGATTAAGAGCATGATTTATAAGAGGCTGCGTCTACCCATCACCGTCCAGACCGCCGCCTTGCAGGCCGCGAGTTGACATCCATTGGGTAAATGATTAATCCATAGCCGTTTTGGTTATCATGCAATTCATTCGGTATCTAAAGCGTGATTGCGGTCGGTTATTGATCAATTTTCAGCTTGCCGACCTGAATTTCCGCTCTTTATGCTTATTTTTAGTCTTCTTTTCAGCGTTGGTGAAAATTCAGTCGCCAACGCTTTAAGCATAGCCAATGTCTGTCAAAAGCAGTGCCGTATTAGCATGGAAAATCATTCATTAAGAAAACTGCCAGCCCGCAGCGCCGTTGCGCTACTGCTTGCCGGAAGGAAGACCGGTTATCGGTGCGCGCCTTTCCCCTGGCAGCGACTTCGTCCATGCGCGCCAAAACGGGGTAAAAGCGGAAAATAAGGCTTTGGGGGGCTGAAAGAGGCCAGCCCCCGGGAAGTTCAGTTCAGGTTTACAGCAGGATGCGCAGCATACGGCGCAGCGGCTCTGCCGCGCCCCACAGCAGTTGGTCACCCACGGTGAACGCAGACAGGTATTCCGGCCCCATATTCAGCTTGCGCAAGCGACCGACCGGCGTGTTCAGCGTTCCGGTTACCGCAGCCGGCGTCAACTCACGCATGGTCAGCTCACGGTCGTTCGGGATCACCCGCACCCAGTCATTGTGGGTCGCCAGCATCTGTTCGATTTCCGGCAGCGAAACGTCTTTTTTCAGCTTCAGGGTGAACGCCTGGCTATGGCAACGCAGCGCACCGACACGCACGCACAGACCGTCAACCGGGATCACGCTGGAGGTGTTCAGAATCTTGTTGGTTTCCGCCTGGCCTTTCCACTCTTCGCGGCTCTGGCCGTTATCGAGCTGTTTGTCGATCCACGGGATCAGGCTGCCGGCCAGCGGCACGCCGAAGTTATCGGTCGGCAGTTTGCCGCTGCGGGTGGCCGCAGTCACTTTACGTTCGATATCCAAAATGGCCGAAGCCGGGTCCTGCAGCTCTTTCGCCACGTCGGCATGCAGCATGCCCATTTGGGTCAGCAGTTCGCGCATGTGGCGCGCGCCACCGCCGGAAGCTGCCTGATAGGTGGATACCGAAGCCCACTCAACCAGATCGTTGGCGAACAGGCCGCCAAGCGACATCAGCATCAGGCTGACGGTGCAGTTACCGCCAACAAAGGTCTTGATGCCTTTGTCCAGCCCCTGCTGAATCACCGCATGGTTGACCGGATCCAGGATGATAATCGCGTCATCCCCCATGCGCAGAGAAGATGCCGCGTCAATCCAGTACCCTTGCCAGCCGATTTCACGCAGCTTAGGGTAGATTTCATTGGTATAATCGCCGCCCTGGCAGGTAATAATAATGTCGAGCGCGCTCAGCGCGTCAACATCGTAAGCATCTTGCAGCGTGCCCTGCTGGCCGCCGAATGCCGGCGCCGCAGAACCGTGCTGCGAAGTGGAGAAAAAGACCGGGCGAATGGCGTCGAAATCGCGCTCTTCCGTCATGCGCTGCATGAGTACGGAGCCGACCATTCCGCGCCAACCGATGAAACCAACGTTTTTCATAATAACTGTCCTACCTTGGAGGATGACTGCTTAGAGTTGTGTGCAATATCTCTCCACCTTACAAAATGTCAGCGCAGGCGCAAAGTGAATTTATTCGATGGGTGAGCGATTCTCAGCAATCCTTCTTATATACCCGCAATCTTTCAAGCCGCAGCTTTGTTATCCACGCTTGAAAGCCCTCGGGGATGGCCTGTGCACCGTCGGGATGGGCGGCGTGTTTTTTTAATTCTGAGGTAATAATGACAGAGATGATTTCAGTCACGGTATTGCTGTTTTTAATCATGGATCCGCTGGGCAACCTGCCGATTTTCATGTCGGTGCTCAAGCACCTGGAACCGCGCCGCCGGCGGATGGTGTTGATTCGCGAGCTGTTGATCGCCCTGCTGTTGATGCTGATTTTCCTGTTTGCCGGCGAGAAAATTCTGGCGTTCCTCAACCTGCGTACCGAGACCGTGTCCATTTCCGGCGGGATTATCCTGTTCCTGATCGCCATCAAGATGATTTTCCCCTCGCAGGAAGGCAACAGCAGCGGGCTTTCCGCCGGTGAAGAGCCTTTCCTGGTGCCGCTGGCGATCCCGTTGGTGGCAGGGCCTTCGATTTTGGCGGCACTGATGCTGCTCTCGCACCAGTATCCGAACCAGATTTCGCATCTGGTGGTGGCGCTGCTGATTGCCTGGGGTATTTCCGCCGCGATATTGCTGATGTCGAACCTGTTCCTGCGCCTGCTGGGCAGCAAAGGGGTCAGCGCGCTGGAAAGGCTGATGGGGTTGATTCTGGTGATGTTGTCGACCCAAATGTTCCTGGACGGCGTGCGAGCTTACATGAAGCTGTAGTGAACATACTGGCGCCGGGCGGCGCCGGTATCATGACGCAGCCGGTTATTGCTGGGCTGCGACGCTGCGAATATAAGCCAAAGTATCGGCGACCACGCCATCCAACGGCTGGTTGATGTCAATCGCCCACACGTCCTGCTCCTGCGCTCCCGGTTCTTCAAGCGTCGCGAACTGAGAAACCAGCATCTGCGGCTTGAAGAAATGCCCCTTGCGCTGTTTCAAACGCTCTTCAATCACCGCCTTATCCCCTTTCAGATAGATAAAATGCAGGTTGCTGTTACCCTCGCGCAGCCGGTCGCGATAGCTTTTTTTCAGCGCCGAACACACCAGCAGCGACACGTCATTGGTGCGCTGCATAGCGAAAATGGCGTCGTTCAGTGCCGTCAGCCACGGGGCGCGATCGTTGTCGTCCAGCGCGTGCCCGGACGCCATTTTGTTGATATTGGCGCGCGGGTGCAGGTAGTCGCCATCCAGCATCGCGGCATGGGCCTGGTGGGCAACGTCGCTGGCGACGGCGGATTTACCGCTGCCTGAAACGCCCATCAAAATAAATACGTGGTGTTGCGGATTGCTCATAATCTCATGCCCTTATGGGGACTCACGCAGGTTTGTGCGGTGGATTGCACCGCCCAATGCGCCCCAAACTCAAAATGATGCCCGGTGCCGCGCAGGGCACCCGATAGCCTCAGGATATCCTATGAATTTCAAGCTGCCGCCAGACGGCCGCAGCTTGAAAGATAACCGCTAAATTATACGACCGTCGCCAGCAGCAGGCAGCCTACCAGGCCGCAAACCGAGATGATGGTTTCCAGCACCGACCAGGATTTGAGGGTTTCCATAATGCTCAGGTTGAAATACTCCTTGAACAGCCAGAACCCCGGATCGTTGACGTGAGAGAAAATCACGCTGCCCGAACCGACCGCGATCACCATCAGCTCCGGGCTGACGCCAGTGGTGGCAATCAGCGGGGCGACGATGCCGCCGGCGGTGATCGCCGCCACGGTGGCGGAACCCAGCGCCAGACGCAGCGCGGCGGCAATGGACCACGCCATCAGAATAGGCGATACGTTGCTGCCTTCCATCAGACCGGCGATGTATTTCTCTACGCCGCTGTCGACCAGCACCTGCTTGAACGCGCCGCCACCGCCGATGATCAACAGCATCATGGCGATAATTTTGATCGAGTCGGTGATGGTGCCCATCACTTCATCCATGGTGCGGCCACGGTTAAGACCAAAGGTGAAGATAGCGATCAACACCGCAATCAGCGTCGCCATCACCGGATCGCCGAAGAACTCGGCAAAGCGCAGCAATGTATGGCCCTTCGGCAGCACCATTTCGGCCACTGCACGCAGTGCCATCAGGATCACCGGCACCAGAGAAGTGGCAACGCTGATGCCAAAACTTGGCATTTCTTCTTCGGTGAAGATTTTCGGGTTATACAGGCCTTCCGGCACCGGCTTGTCGATGCCTTTCAGGAAGCGGGCGTAGACTGGGCCGGCCAGGATCACCGTCGGGATGGCCAGCAGCGTGCCATACAGCAGGGTTTTCCCCATGTCGGCATGGAAGATGGTCGCGATCGCCGTTGGGCCAGGGTGCGGCGGCAGGAAACCGTGGGTCACCGACAGCGCAGCCGCCATCGGTACGCCAACGTACAGCAGCGGAACGCGGGCGGAGGCGGCGATGCTGAATACCAGCGGCAGCAGCAGCACGAAGCCGACCTCATAGAACAGCGCGAAACCGACGGTAAAACCGGTCAGCACCACCGCCCATTGAATGTGTTTTTTGCCGAACTTGTCGATCAGCGTAGTGGCGATGCGCTGAGCGCCGCCACAGTCCGCCAGCAACTTGCCGAGCATGGCGCCAAAGCCCATGATCAACGCCAGGCTGCCCAGCGTGCCGCCAACGCCGGCCTTGATGGAGCCGATCACTTTATCTACCGGCATGCCCTGTGCGATACCCACCGCCAGTGCGACTAAAACCAGAGAGATAAAGCCGTTCAGCTTAAAGCGAATCATCAGCAGCAGCAGTAACGCCACGCCGCCTGCAACAATCACTAATGGCATAATTTTTCTCCAACCCTTTTATCGCGACTCTCTTTACCCTAGACCGTAAAGCGTGCGCTTGTTGTATTTTCAGGCTCTTCCCCGGTGTCAGAAGGCGAGCTGTAGGTGGTACTGAGTCAAAGGTTCTGTCCCTGCTCGTAGGGGGCGATTACTCACCCCGCTCCGTGCGGCCGCAGCGTGCTGCGCCCCCAGGCGGTCACTGACCTCATTGTTACCGGTATCATGATACCGGTAACAACACGAATGACGGAATCGGGTAAACGACTAAAATTCGCGTTCTGGGATAGAGATCAAACTTACGGCGGTAACGAGCGGCAAGCGCACAGGTGGGAGGTGAAACGCGCCGAACGGCGCGGGTTCAAAATGCTGTTAGTTGAAAACGATCAAATACTGCCACCGGGGATCACGGTAAAACCCACGTCTACCATGCGCGGACAGACGGTTTCACCCCGCAACCGCGCCAGCAGACGCTCGGCGCCGATTTGCCCCATCCTTTCACGCGGCGTCAGCACGCTCGCCAGTTTCGGCACCATCACCTGACCGATATCGTGGCCGTGGAAACCGGCAATCGCCATCTGATCGGGGATCGACAACCCTTGACGCTGGCACTCGAAGGTGGCGCCAATCGCCAGGTCATCGTTGGTGCAGAAGATACTGTCAATTTGCGGATAGTCGCGCTGCGCCTGACGCAGCAGTTCGCCGCCGGCGGAATAGGACGACGAACGCGCGGTCATGACGCTGTACGGCTCCAGACCGGACTCGCGCATTGCCTGCTCATAGCCCTGCTGTTTGATAATGGTGCGCTCATCCTGACGTGCGCCGAAATACACCACGTGACGGTGGCCGCGAGCGATGATTTGCTGGGTCATCTGGCGCGCGGCTTCGAAGTTATTGAAGCCCACCGCCAGATCGATGCACGGCGACACGCAGTCCATCAGCTCCACCACCGGGATGCCCGCCACCTCGATCATCTTCAAGGTACGCGGAGTATGATGGCGTTCGGACAGGATCAGGCCGTCGATATTGTAAGACAGCAGCGAGGTCAGGCGCTGCTCTTCACGCTCCGGCAAATAGCCGTAGTGCGCCAGCATGGTCTGGTAATTGTGCGCATCGGTCACGCTCTCGATACCGCGCAAGACTTCGGCAAACACCTGGTTGGTTAACGACGGCAGCAGTACGCCAATGGCGCGGCTGGTCGAGTTGGAAAGGATATCCGGCGCACGGTTGGGAATGTAGCCCAGCTCATCAAGCGCGACGGCAATTTTTTGCTGCAAGGCGACAGAAACCTGATCGGGATTACGCAGATAACGGCTCACCGTCATCTTGGTCACGCCAACCTTGTCTGCAACATCCTGAAGTACCGGCCGTTTTTTCTTCATTATCAATGAACTGGCTAACCGTGAAAGGGCGTTCATTTTAGCAAAAAAAAACCGGGGCCGATATTGTTGGTTGCCGGATGGCCAAATGCAAAAAGGGCTCACCACGTGAGCCCTTGATATTTACCGCTTAATCACAATTTACCGCTTAATCACACCGGCGGCAGATCGAACAGCAGGATTTCACTGTCTTCATCCGCCTGAATCGACAGCTCGGCTTCATCCCACACCGCGAAAGCATCGCTGGTGCCGGCCTGTTGACCGTTGATCACCACTTTGCCGCGGACTACCTGGATCCAAACGCGGCGCTGGGCCTCAATCTGATACGCCGACTGCTCGTCTTTGTTCAGCGCCCAGCGTGACAAAGTCATATCCTGGAACACCTTCAGCGAACCCTCGCGCGCATCCGGCGACAGCACTAACTGGCGGCCCTGCGGCGCATCGAACATACGTTGTTCATAACGCGGCTCCAGCCCGACCTGATCAGGAATAATCCAAATCTGGTACAGGTGCAGCGGACGATCCTTATTGCCGTTGTATTCCGAGTGGCGCACCCCGGTGCCCGCACTCATGATCTGGAACTCGCCGGCTTGAATCTGCTCTTTGTTGCCCATGCTGTCCTGATGCTCTACCGTGCCGCTCAGCACGTAGGTCAGGATCTCCATGTCTTTATGCGGATGAGTGCCAAAACCCTGCCCCGCGTCGATCACGTCTTCGTTGATCACCCGCAGCGCCGAGAACCCCATAAAATCGGCATCGTAGTAGTTGGCAAATGAGAAGGTATGCCAGCTATCCAGCCAACCATGATTGGCATGACCGCGATCTTCTGCTTTACGTAAATAAATCATATTCAACTCTCCTCAATGTTTTTTTACAGTCTAGTCCCGGCAGCAGAATAAGAAAGCGTAAAAAACTCATCCCTCTGTTCAAAAAATTAGATGGAGTGGCGAAGCTATTTTCAGCAGAGTTGTTGAAGGTGTGAAGGGGGTAAAAACAGGCAAAAAAAAAGCCAGCACCCGAGCTGGCTAAGTAACACTGGAAGCAATGTGAGCAATGTCGTGCCTTCGCAGGAAGAGTATCAAAAAGGCGATGCTCTCCCCGGAACGCATCGCAATAATAATCATTATCATTCGCACCTGTAAAGCGTTATTTTTCCCCATCCGAAATAATATTGACTCGTCAGGATAAACGGATAAATTCAAAGGTTATTCAACCGGTAAGCAACAGGAGTAGCGTAATGAGTGAAATCGTAGTTCGTCACGTAGAAGCGGCAGATGCACAAGCCTTACATCAGCTTTACTCTCAACCGCAGGTCTATCGTGGCACGCTACAGCTCCCGCTACCCTCAACCGAACTATGGCATAAGCGCCTCGCCAACCTTAGCCCCGGCACCCACAACCTGGTGGCCTGTATCGACGGGCAGATCGTCGGCCAGTTGAGCGTAATGCTGGACCAGCATGTACGCCGTCGCCATGTGGCGACCTTCGGCATTGGCGTGGATACGCGCTACCACGGTAAAGGCGTCGGCAGCAGCCTGATGAAGGCGATGATCGACCTCTGCGACAATTGGGCAGCCATCGAACGCATCGAACTGACGGTGTTTACCGACAATCAGGCCGCCATTGCGCTCTACCGCAAGTTCGGCTTTGAAATTGAAGGTACCAGCCGCGCTTACGCCATGCGCGATGGCGAGCTGGTGGATTCTCATCATATGGCTCGCTTTCGCAGCGAGCAGCGGGTAAAAGCGCATCATGAATGATAGCGAAAGTGAATCAGGGCCGATTAACCGGCCCTTAACCGTCAGCCGCCGCGCTTTTGTGCAGACGCTGGCCTGCGTAACGGGTGCCATCGGCATCCTTTCTCCCACCACCTTTTTAGGGGCCGCCATGCCAACCTCTCCCGCCGTGCGGACCGGCGCCCGCAACCTGATTACCGACGTGCCCGGCCTGCAGGTCGGCGTAGCCCAGAGCAGCCAGGTACGCACCGGCACCACGGTTATCCTGCCGGATAGCCCGGCGATCGCCGCCGTCGACGTGCGCGGCGGTGGCCCGGCCACCCGTGAAACCGACGCGCTGGGGGAAGATAACCTGGTGCAAACCGTCGATGCGCTGGTGCTGAGCGGCGGCTCGGTATACGGGCTGGCAGCGGCGGACGGCGTCGCGGCCTGGCTGGGGCAACAAGGCCGCGGCTATGCCCTGCGGCCGGCTCCCGGCGTGCCGGTGTCCCCCATAGTACCTACCGCCTGCCTGTATGATCTGAACAACGCGGGCGATAAAAACTGGCAGCTTGAGCCGCCTTACCGCCAACTGGGGATAGAAGCGGCCGGCAAAGCGGGCCACGACTTCCCGCTCGGCACCGTGGGCGCAGGCTATGGCGCCATGACCGGCATGGGCAAGCTGAAGGGCGGCCTCGGCTCGGCTTCCATCGTGGCGGCTAACGGCGCTACCGTCGGCGCGCTGGTAGCGGTCAACAGCCTGGGTTCGGTGGTCGCGCCCGGTAGCCGTGCCTTCTGGGCCACGCCTTATGAAATCAACGGCGAATTTGGCAACGGCGGCGCGGCCGCGCTGGCGCAGTTGCATGGCCAGGGCGAAGACTGGATGCCCACCGAGCCGACAGGCGGCAGGAAAAACACCACCCTGGCCTGCATCGCCACCGATCTGGCGCTGACCCGGGTGGAGTTGAAACGCGTGGCGATCATGGCGCAAGACGGCATGGCGCGCGCCATTCGCCCATTGCACAGCCCGTTCGACGGCGACGTGGTGTTTGCCTTGTCCACCGGCAAGCGCGAGGTTCAGGGCAGCCGCGAGCTGGCGGTGCTGCAAATTGGCGCCTTGGCAGCAGATACGCTGGCGCGGGCGATCGCCCGTGGCGTTTACGCTGCCACCCCATGGCCGGGCAGCCAGGTCACCACCTGGAAAACCCTCGCCTGATCCCGGCAAATAAAAAAGGTGCCTTGATCACTCAGGCACCTTTTTTTATACCCAAAATAATTGGAGTTGCATCCAGGCGGCAAGGGTACTTATCCCGATGAGCTTACTCAAGTAAGTGATTCGGGTAAGTACGCGCAGCCAACACAGAGGCAGCTTCAAGTATGACGGGTATCTTGCCCGGCTCGATTAAATGCCGGCGGTCTCCTTGATATAACGGCGCGCCTTCACCGCATATTCAAACGGGTTGGCCAGCGCCGGATCCTGTTCGGCCTCCACCACCATCCAGCCCTTGTAGCCCCGCTCATCCAGCAGTTTAAACACCGGACGGAAGTCGATCACGCCATCACCCGGCACGGTGAAAGTGCCCTTCTTCACGCCGTCGAGGAAGCTCAGCTTATTGGCCTTCACTTCCGCTACCACCTCGTCACGCACGTCTTTCAAATGCACATGGTTAATGCGCGGCAGATACTTTTCCAGTATCGCCATCATCGCCTGCTGGCTGCCTTCCGAGTAGTAAGCGTGGCCGGTATCAAACAGCAGATAGACGTCGTCATTCACCATGCTCATGTAGCGGTCAATCTCCGCGGTGGTCTGGATGCCGGTGCCCATGTGGTGGTGCAGGCAAACCTGCATCCCCTTGTCAGCGGCAATTTTCGCCAGCTCATTGTAGCCATCGGCCACCCGCTGCCACTCTTCGTCGCTGAAATACGGCTTCTCTTCGAACACCCCTTTGGTGGTGCCCTGAATGCTCTTGCTCTGCTCGGAGCAGCCGATCACCCTAGCGCCCATCGCATGCAGGAAATTCATATGGTTGATAAATTCATCGATGGTTTTTTCTTTCTGGCCGTCGGCAAAAAAGGTGCTGAACCAGGCGTTGCAGATCTGGATACCGCGAATATCCAGCATCGGCTTCAATACCGCCGGATCGCGCGGGTACTTGCTCCCGACTTCGCAGCCGGTGAAGCCGGCCAGCGCCATTTCACTGACGCACTGCTGGAAAGTGTTCTCTTTGCCCAGTTCGGGCATGTCGTCATTGGTCCAGCCGATCGGCGCGATGGCCAGTTTCACGTTGTCTTTGTTCATGTTCAGCCTCAATAATCGGATGCACGCCAACGGAATTAACGCCGACGCGCCAAAAAGGTTATTTGCCCAGCAGCTCTTTCTCGATGCGCTCTCTGGTCGCCACTGCCTGGCTTTTCATTTTTTCCGGGTAGCCGAACAGCGAAGTGCAGATGATCGCTTCGCCACCGACCTTAAAGTTGCGGTTGGCGAACTCCATATCGCGCAGGGTCTGGAACAGGGCGTCGAAATCCACCTCACCTTCGCCAATACCCACGTGCTGGTGCACTGCAGCGTCCACCCCCGGCGGGTTGACGATATAGCGGCAGTGTTTGGTGTGGTTCATGGTATCGGCGATCAGCACGTGGGAAAGATCGTCTCCGGCATATTTCAGCATGCCGGCCACGTCGCCCTGGCCTTTGTCGTAATAGAAGCTGTGCGGCACGCTGTAGAGGTACTTGACGTGGTCGCTACGCAGCGATTTCACCATGTCGGCGGTTTCGTTGCTCAGTTCGCAGAAATCCCACGGATGAGACTGGATTTCCATGCGGATACCTTCGCGCTCAATGATCGGCAACAGCTCCTCCATTGAGCGATACCAAAGCTCCTCGCAAATTTCCGGCTCATTAGGGTTGCCGGCCAGCTCGGTGTTGATCACCTGCACGCCCATTTCCACCGCAATCTCTATCATCCGGCGCCAGTTTTTGACTGCCGCCTGGCGACGATCCTCACCCGGGCCGGACCAGCGGTACACCACAATAAACGAGGAAATCTCCACACCGGTCGCTTTCAGCGCGTTCTTGTATTCCGCCATCACCTCACGGCCGGCTTTCGGATGCTTATAGAACGGATTGATCTGCGGGTGCGGCGACTGTTCGATATACCGATAGCCCCAGTCCGCTACCTGCTGAACCATTTTGGTGATGCCCAGGTCCCTGATGACATCAACATCAAAAGCGATCTTCATGGTCATTCCTCTTAAACGTGGGTACCGCGGTCAGCCCATTAGTGGTTGTAGAATGCCGGGCGCGGCGGCAGGGTCACCGGCACAATCTCGCCGCTGAGCTGCGCGGCCACACAGGCATCGGCAGTCACAGAGGCCGCATAGCCGTCCCAGGCGGAAGGCCCGGTCAGCTTTCCGGCCAGCACGTCGTTGATAAAGCCTTGCAGCTCAACGTCATAAGCGTCGATAAAGCGGTCTTTCCAGTCGGTCAGGATCTCGGTAGAGAGTTTGGCACCGCTGCGCATCTGCACCGACGAAGGCTCCGGCAGTTTGGCGATGCCGGTTTCCCCCACCACTTCACACTGGATGTCATAGCCGTACTGGCAGTTAACGAAGATTTCGACGTCAATGCGCGTGCCCTTGGCAGTTTCAAACAGCACAATCTGCGGATCTTTCAGGTGCGGGAACGCCTTGGGGCTTTTACGCGGGAATACCACCTGCACCGAGACGTAGTCGTCATCCAGCAGCCAGCGCAGCACGTCGATCTCGTGAATCAAGGTGTCGGTAATCGCCATATCGGTGGTATAGGCCTCGCCGACGGTCGGGTTGCGGTGCGCGCAGTGCAGCATCAGCGGCTCGCCGATCTGGCCGCTGGTCAGCACCTGTTTTAACGCGCGGTAGCCGCGATCGTAAGGGCGCATAAAGCCCACCTGCACCAGGCGTTTGCCGTGCTTCGCTTCGGCTTCGACGATGTTTTTACAGCCCTGTGCGGTGACCGCCAGCGGCTTCTCGCAGAACACCGGCTTGCCGGCTGCGATGGCCGCCAGCACAAATTCTTCGTGGCTCGGGCCCCAGGAGGTGACCAGCACCGCCTGCACATCCGCCGCCTTGATCAGATCCTGGCCGTTGTCATACACCTTCGCGTCCAGCTTCAGATCGCTCACAACCTTGGCGGCGTTGTCGCGGTTGATGTCGTTGACCGCCACGATGCGGCTGCCCTGCAACACTTTACTGCAGCGGCGAATATGATCCCGACCGATTGCGCCGGTGCCAATAACCCCAATGTTCAATGTCATCTTCGTTATCCTCTTCAAATAGTTGCGGCAGACGCCAGGTCTGGATAATCAGTAATCACGGGCCTTATCGATGTTTTCCTGCAGCTTGCGGGCCACGGCGACAATTTTTTCGCTGTCGGCAACCTGGGCGCCGCCCACGCGCCACCAGCTGAGATATTTGTGCACCATGGTTTTTGGCAGCACTTTGATGTCCAGCAGGGTGGAGACTTTCTGCAGGCGCGCATCGGCCAGGGCGTCGATCAGTTGCTGTTCGGTGGTGACGCTGTAGGTTTTACAACCGTAGGCCGCCGCCAGCATGGCAAAATTGACCGGCACAAAGTTGCCGTCGAGCTTGCCGCCCTGCGGGTTACGGAAGCGGAATTCGGTGGTGTAGCTGTCCATACCGTGTTCCATCTGCAGGTTGTTGATACAGCCGTTGGTCATGTTGTCGAACAGCACCACGTTGATTTTGCAGCCTTCCTGGATCGAGGTGACCAGTTCGGAATGCAGCATCATAAAGGCGCCATCGCCGACCATCGCATACACCTCGCGCTGCGGTTCGGCCAGCTTGACCCCCAACGCCGCGTTAACCTCGTAGCCCATGCACGAATAGCCGTATTCCACGTGATAACCGTGCTCGCCGTGGTTGTGCCACACGCGCTGCAAATCACCCGGCAGGCTGCCGGCGGCGGCGACGATCACACTGTCCTGCGGCAGGTGCTGATTCAACACGCCCAGCACCCGACTTTGGGTCAGCAGCGAGTCGGTCTGTTCAATAAATTCGGCGAAGACACGTTCGCGATCGAGAGAGTCGTCAATTTCCGGCACAAAGCCTTCGCCGGTGTATTCCACCGCATAAACGCGGGCGGTTTCCTGCTGCTGCGCGCTGCGCGCCTCGGTAATGGCATCGCCCCAACCGGCGCGGTAATCGGATTGCGCCAGCAGGGCGCTCAAGGCGACCAGCGCCGCACGGGCATCGGCCAGCACCTGTACGCCGTCGAGTTTGCCGGCGTCAAAACCGCTGACGTTAATATTGAGGAAATCGACATCCGAATGCTGGAACAGCCATTTTGACGAGGTGGTGAAGTCGGTGTAACGGGTGCCTACGCCAATCACCAGGTCGGCCTGTTTGGCCAGCGTATTGGCCGCCAGACAACCGGTTTCGCCGATACCGCCCAGGTTAAACGGATGGCTGGAAGGCACGGTGCCTTTACCGGCCTGAGTTTCCACAAACGGAATGTGGAAGCGTTCGGCAAACTCGCGCAGCGCCTGCCCGGCCTGCGAATATTTCACCCCGCCGCCGCACACCAGCAGCGGTTTGCGTTTGGCGGTCAACAGCGCCAGCGCATCCGCCAGCATGCCTTCGGTCGCCGGGCGGCGATCGAGCCGATGTACGCGCTTTTGGAAAAAGTAGTCCGGGTAGTCATAGGCTTCGCCCTGCACATCCTGCGGCAGGCACAGCGTGACCGCGCCGGTTTCCGCCGGATCGGTCAGCACGCGCATCGCATTGATGCAGGCGCTCATCAGCTGTTCCGGCCGCACGATGCGATCCCAGTATTTGCTGACCGCGCGGAAAGCGTCATTGGTGCTGATGCTGAGATCGTAGGACTGTTCGATCTGCTGCAACACCGGGTCCGGCTGGCGCGACGCATAGACGTCGCCCGGCAGCAGCAATAAAGGAATGCGGTTGGCGGTGGCGGTCGCGGCGGCGGTGATCATATTGGCGGCACCGGGGCCGACGGAAGAGGTGCAGGCGTAGATCTGCTGACGCAGCTTCTGCTTGGCGAAGCCGGTCGCCGCATGGGCCATGCCCTGCTCATTGCGCCCCTGGTGCACCACCAGTTCGCCGCTGTCTTGTTCCAGCGCCTGCCCCAGGCCGAGGACATTGCCGTGACCGAAAATCGCAAAGATACCCTTTACGAATTTGGTTTCCACGCCGTCGACCAGCAGATACTGGTTGTCGAGGAACCTGACGAGCGCCTGTGCCATGGTTAATCTGATCTTGCCCATTTCTCCACCCTCTACATTATGCCTATGGCTTTCCAGCGGTGCCGCTCACTAAACCGACAACGTGAAACGTGAAGCGATTATAAACAAATATATTTTCCATAAAATCACATTACAGAAAAAACATTTCATTTTGCGATAAAGATCGCATAATGATGAAAACCTCATTTCATCCATGCCTTTAGAATTCACCGACTTAGCCGCCCTTTCCCGCCGGCACGGCCCCATCCCAACCGCGCCAAACCCGCCTGTGCACCCGATGCCATCGGCCTGTGACGCGCAAGCATCACCCCCCGTTGCAGCACGTTTTCCTCTCAGGCAGAGCGCGGTTTTTGCCCCCTGCATCCCCGTTTTCATCGCGCTTTTAAATGCATCACATTTTTGGGGTGTAAATTTCATTCAATCTTGAAATTGAAATTTTTATTCCTCATACTCCAAAATATGCTTCGCAGTCGGGGTTTGGCTTAATACAGAAGGAAACGGGTATGGCTACACAAGAAAAACAACTTGATGTCATTTGTCTCGGGCGTATCGCCGTCGATTTCTATGCACAACAGATCGGCGCACGCCTGGAAGATGCCAGCACATTCTCCAAGTATCTCGGCGGCTCTTCCGGCAACGTAGCCTACGGCACCGCCATTCAGGGGTTGAAGTCCGGCATGCTGGCCCGCGTCGGCGATGAGCATATGGGCCGCTTCCTGCGCGAAGAGCTGCAACGCGTCGGCGCCGACACCCGGAGCCTGATCGTCGACCCAGAGCGCCTGACCGGCCTGGTGATCCTCGGCATCAAGGATCAGGAAACCTTCCCGCTGATTTTCTACCGTGAAAATTGCGCCGACATGGCGCTGACGCCGGACGATATCGACGAATCCTATATTGCGTCGTCACGCGCGCTGGCCATTACCGGCACCCATTTGTCGCACCCTAAAACCCGAGCTGCAGTGCTGAAGGCGCTGGAGTACGCCCGCCGCCACGGCCTGCGCACCGCGCTGGATATCGACTACCGCCCGGTATTGTGGGGCCTGACCTCGTTGGGCGACGGTGAAACCCGCTTTGTCGAATCCGAGAAGGTGACCCGCGAACTGCAGGAAGTGCTGCACCACTTTGATTTAATCGTCGGTACCGAAGAAGAGTTTCACATTGCCGGCGGCAGCACCGACACGCTGACCGCGCTGAGCAATGTACGCAAAGCCACCCCGGCCACGCTGGTCTGCAAACGCGGTGCGCAGGGCTGCTCGGTCTTCGAAGGCGAGATCGCCGCCGACTGGCAGCAGGTAAAACTGCATTCCGGCGTACGGGTCGAGGTACTGAACGTGCTGGGCGCCGGCGATGCCTTTATGTCCGGCCTGCTGCGCGGTTACCTGAGCGATGAAGGCTGGGATCAGGCCTGCCGCTATGCCAACGCCTGCGGTGCGCTGGTGGTTTCGCGCCACGGTTGCGCGCCGGCGATGCCCACCAAACTGGAGCTGGATGACTATTTGCAACGCGAACGGGAAGTGAAACGCCCGGACCGCGACCCGCGGCTCAATCACCTGCACCGGGTGACAACCCGCAAAAAACAGTGGCCGGAACTGTGCGTATTCGCCTTCGATCACCGCAAGCAGCTGGCGGATATGGCGCGCGAAGCCAACGTCAGTGAAGAACGTATCCCCCGATTGAAAACCCTGCTGCTGGCGGCGGCGCAACGGGCCGCAGAAGATGCCGGGCTGCAGGGCAACAGCGGCATTCTGGCCGACACCACTTACGGCCAGGCGGCGCTGAACGAAATCACCGGCCAGGGCTGGTGGATTGGCCGGCCGGTCGAGCTGCCCAGCTCGCGCCCGCTGCGGCTGGAGCACGGCAATATCGGCTCGCAACTGATCGACTGGCCACAGGAACACGTAGTGAAATGCCTGGTGTTTTACCATCCGCATGACGCCGCCGAATTGCGCCGCGAACAGGATGAACTGATCGGCGACGTCTATCGCGGCTGCTGTAAATCGGGCCACGAGCTGCTGCTCGAGGTGATTTTGCCGGAAAGCAACGCCGACAAAGACGAGCGCTACTATCTGGACATGCTGCAACATTTCTACCGGTTGGGCGTGAAGCCAGACTGGTGGAAACTGCCGCCGCTGAGTGCCGAGAACTGGCGGCAGGTCGGCGCGTTGATCGAGGCTAACGATCCCTTCTGCCGTGGCGTATTGATCCTGGGGCTGGATTCCCCGGAGGAAACGCTGAAGGCCGGCTTCGCCGCCGCTGCCGATGCGCCTTGGGTGAAAGGCTTTGCCGTTGGCCGCACCATTTTCGGCCAACCCTCACGCCGCTGGTTGCAGGGCGAACTGGATGACGCCGGCTTAATCGAACAGGTGAAACAAAAATACCTGACGCTGATCGGTTTCTGGCGCCAATATCGCCCCGGCCACGACGCAAATTAATCGACAAAGGCTCCCCTTACAGCGATTTTCGCCGCTTTAAGGGGATTTTTTTGCCGGTTTTCTGTGAAGTAACGCAACTTGCAATCGAATAAATCGCTTTTAGATGAAATGAAATTTCCGCTCCATCTGTTAGAATGGGCTGTCAACAACTCAGGCGTCAGGCCGATACGCCTTAGCCCCCACTGCGAGCCGAATGGATGAACAACCCAACTCAACTTTCGCTGTTACAGGACGAGATTCGCCACCGTTATGAAACGCTAAGCAAGCGCTTGAAACAGGTGGCGCGTTACATTTTGGATAACAGTAACAGCATTGCTTTCGATACCGTTGCCTCCATTGCAGCCCAGGCCAGCGTCCCGCCTTCCACGCTGATCCGCTTCGCCAACGCGTTTGGCTTTAGCGGTTTCAACGAAATGAAACAGGTTTTTCGCCAGCACCTGATGGAAGAAACGGTCAACTACACCGAACGCGCCCGCCTGTTTCGCCAGACCTCGACCGACGGCAACGTCGCACCGGAAAAACCGGCGGAAATTCTCAACGTGTTCACCATGGTCAACGCTCAGGCGCTGCAACAGCTGGCGATGCAAACCAGCTCAGAGCAGCTGGACCGTGCCGTTGAACTGTTGAACAACGCCGAGAACATCTACGTGATTGGCCTGCGCCGTTCTTTCAGCGTCGCCTCCTACCTTACCTATGCGTTGCGCCACCTTGAACGTCGGGCGTTCCTGATCGACGGGTTGGGCGGCATGTTCACCGAGCAATTGAGCATGGTGAAACCCAAAGACGTGGTGATTGCCATCAGCTACTCGCCGTATGCGCAAGAAGCGCTGGAGCTGGTGGAACTGGGTGCCAAACGCGGCGCGCAACAGATCGCCATCACCGACAGCCAGGTCAGCCCGTTGGCCGCCTTCAGCGACGTGTGCTTTGTGGTGCGCGAAGCGCAGGTGGACGGTTTCCGCTCGCAGGTCGCCTCAATGTGTCTGGCGCAAACCCTGGCGGTATCCTTGGCGCTGAATAATGCTAAAGACGAGTAACGCTGAATAATAACAGGCCCGGCATGCCGGGCCTGTTAAAGCTTATTTCGCCGCCGGGTAACCGTCGCTGTTAATCCAGGCGTGGTCTTTTTCCCAGGTGAATTTCCACAGCCGCACCGGCCCGGCCATCACGTTGAGATAGTAGCTGTCGTAACCGGCCAGTGTCGCCACCGGGTGGTAACCGCGCGGCACCTTGACCACGTCACGGTTATACACCGGCATGCACTCATCGAGTTCGCGATCGTCGGTATAGACTCGCTGCAGGCAAAAGCCCTGTTCAGGCTGAATGCGGTGATAGTAGGTTTCTTCCAGATAGGTTTCATCCGGTGAATCCTCCTGGTCGTGCTTGTGGCTGGGGTATGAACTGGTATTGCCTTCATCGGTGTACACTTCCACCACCAGCAGGCTGTCGGCGGGTTCGCTGTCCGGCAGAATGTTGTGCACCAAACGCTGATTGCGCCCCTTGCCACGCCGCTCGACGCCCACATCCGCCGGCGTAATCAGGCGCGACGGCAGATGCCCTTTGCCCGGTGCGTTGCACACCGCCAGCTCCAAATCGCTTTCCGCCCGCACGTTAATCTTGTCGTGATGCGGCACGTAGACCGCATAAGGCGGCGTGCGCTCAAACGGGCTCATGCGTTTGCCGATATGCGGATATTCCGCCCGCAGGGTGGCGACGGAGGCAATGCCGGCGACCAGCACCAGGCACAGCTCTTTATCGCCGCTTTCCAATTGCAGCGTCTGGCCGGCCGCGAGGCGATAGACATCGAACCCGACAAAGCGCCAGTCGGCATTCTCTGGGGTGACGTGCTGGATGCGCCCCTCGGCGTTCGGCTGCTGACATTTGGCGAGCAATGAAGACATGATTATTCTCCTGTTAACCTATAGCGTTACAAATGCAGCGGCCGTCACTCCAATAAAGTAACGGCCCTGGTCTGTCGGTACGGGGATTAGCCCAGCGTCGGCATACTGTATTCCGACACCGTCTGCTGCCCGGTCGGCCAGCGCGCTGTGGCGGTTTTCATGCGGGTGTAGAATCGCACGCCGTCGGTGCCGTGCACGTTCAGGGCGCCGAACACCGAGCGCTTCCAACCGCCGAAGCTGTGAAACGCCATCGGAACCGGCACCGGCACGTTAACCCCCACCATGCCGGCCTGCACTTCCTGCACGAACTGGCGTGCATAGTGGCCGTTACTGGTGAAGATAGCGCTGCCATTGCCAAACTCATGGCTGTTCACCGTGTCGATGGCAGTCCGGTAATCCGGTACGCGGACAATGCCCAACACCGGTCCGAAGATCTCTTCACGATAGATGCGCATGTCGGAGGTCACATGGTCAAACAGGGTGCCGCCAACGTAATAGCCATCCGGGTAGCCCGCTACCTGATAGTTGCGGCCGTCGGCCACCAGCGTTGCGCCCTCTTCCACACCCAGATCGATATAACCCAACACTTTCTTCTGGTGCGCCGAAGACACCAGCGGCCCCATTTCGTTTTCTTCGCCGCCCTGCTGAATCCCTGGGCCAACACGCAGCTGGGCAATCAGCGGTTTCAGCTTGGCGATCAGCTTGTCGGCCGTGTCGTCACCCACCACCACCGCCACCGGCAGTGCCATGCAACGCTCGCCGGCAGAACCGAACGCGCCGCCCATCAGGGCATTTACGGTCGCGTCCAGATCGGCGTCCGGCATGATGATGGCCTGATTTTTCGCTGCGCCAAAGGCTTGTACCCGCTTGCCGTGGGCGCTGGCGGTCGTGTAGATGTGTTCCGCTACCGCCGACGAGCCGACAAAACTCACCGCCTGAATGTGCGGATCGGTGCACAGCTGGGCGGCGTTTTCATTAGAACAATGAACCACGTTGAATACGCCGTCCGGCAGGCCGGCTTCTTTCAGCAGCTCCGCCAGCCGCACCGAGGCCGAAGGCACCAGCGCCGGCGGCTTGAGGACGAAGGTATTGCCGCAGGCGAGCGCGATAGGGAACATCCACATCGGCACCATCGCCGGGAAGTTGAACGGGGTGATGCCCGCCACCACGCCCAGCGGCTGCATCAGCGAGAAGCTGTCGACACCGCTGCCGACGTCCGGCGAATATTCGCCTTTGATCAAATGCGGAATGCCGCAGGCAAACTCGACCACTTCCAGGCCGCGGGTCAGTTCGCCCAGCGCATCGGAATAGACTTTGCCGTGTTCACTGACGATAAGCTGCGCCAGTTCTTCGCGATGCTGTTCCAGCAGCGCCTTAAAATTGAACATGATACGCGCACGGCGCAGCGGCGTGGTGCGCGACCAATCGGTAAACGCCTGATGGGCGACATCGATGGCCTGTTTCACCTCGGCGGCGGTGCTCTGCGTGACGCGACGTTCAACCTGCCCGGTAGCCGGGTTATGCACGTCGACGGTTTGATTGCTGCTGCTCAGGCACACCTGCCCGCCAATAAAGTTACCCACGGTTTTCATGTCTCACCCTCTTTTAAGTCCGCTGTCGCCTGGCCGCATGCGGGGCTGCCGCACGCCGTGGCGTTTGAATCACACTGCCAGCTCATGCCCGCAAGCAGGCTAAATCCTGACCGGATAAAGCAAACTCTATTTCATTGAAAAAAAAGTTTCAAATAAATTATTTTAGAAATTTTGTTTTTAGTGCGGAAGGTCGCAATTTTACCCTGTCGTCATACAGGGTCATTGCATCGCGGTAAAAAAACGCGCCACCGGCTTGCCCGGCGGTGGGCGGCAATGCCCCCTGACTTTTATACAGAAAAATAGCGGCAACCGGTCAACGCAACGGCGTCGGGCGCACGTAAATCTTTCGGTAACGTCGGCTGTCCGTTTGCGGTTTTTTTTGAACTGGATCTAAAAATCAATATTTCATTATTCACTAATTATGAAATAAATGTTCTTGTTTAAGGAAGAACTGCACAAATATCACCGCCTTGATGACAGGCACGGTTCACTCTTCTGCCCCCCTCTCTACCTACAACGCAACATGCGGGCAGAAGCCAGGATAAAAATCGGAGCAATAAATGTCATATCAGCGTAAGCGCAATACCGGCTACATCATGAAAATTTGCGGGGTCGCCGCTCTGGGCGGCCTGCTGTTCGGCTACGATACCGCCGTGATCTCCGGCGCGATCGAATCCCTGAAAACCTATTTCAACCTCAGCCCGGCCGAAACCGGCTGGGCGGTATCCAACGTGGTGATCGGCTGCGTGGTTGGCGCCTTTGCCGCCGGGCCGCTGGCAGGGCGTTATGGCCGCAAGAAGGCCCTGATGCTGGCGGCGTTGTTGTTCACCGTCTCGGCCATAGGTTCCTCGTTGGCACCGACCTTCACCTGGTTCGTCATTTACCGCATTATCGGCGGGTTGGCAGTGGGCATCGCCGCCACCGTCTCACCGATGTACATGTCTGAAGTGTCACCGAAAGACATGCGCGGCCGCGCACTCAGCATGCAGCAGTTCGCCATCGTGTTCGGCCAGATCGTGATCTTTTACGTTAACTTCAAGATTGCCAGCATCGCCAGCGAAGCCTGGCTGGTGGAGATGGGCTGGCGCTGGATGTTCGCCTCCGGCGTGCTTCCCTGCATCCTGTTCTGCATTCTGGTGTTCATCATTCCGGAATCCCCGCGCTGGAGCGTGATGGTCGGCCGCGACGATCAGGCGCTGGCGATGCTGACCCGCGTCTCCAACGCCGAGCATGCCAAAAACGTCCTGCGGGAAATCAAGGACTCGATACGGCAGGATCAACAATCCAGCAAGCAAAAACTCAGCTACGCCGATAAACGCGTGCGTTTCATTCTGTTTGTCGGCTGCATGATCGCCATGCTGCAACAGGTCACCGGCGTTAACGTCATGATGTATTACGCGCCGGTGGTGTTGAAAACCGTCACCGAGAATGCGCAGGAAGCGCTGTTCCAAACCATCTGGATTGGCGTGATGCAGTTGGTCGGCTCGGTGATTGGCGCCATGCTGATGGATCGCATGGGCCGTATCCCGTTGATGCGCTGGGGCACGCTGGGGGTCATCGCCGGGTTGCTGATCACCTCTTATGCGTTGTATACCGAGGCTACCGGCTATTTCGCGCTGTTCGGCATGCTGTTCTTCATGGTGTTTTACGCGTTGTCCTGGGGCGTCGGCGCCTGGGTGCTGGTGTCGGAGATTTTCCCCAACCGCATGCGTTCGCAGGGCATGAGCATCGCCGTCGGCTGCATGTGGCTGGCCAATTTTGTGGTTTCGCAAACCTTCCCGATGATCAACGACAACCCGTACCTGTTCTCCCAGTTCCACGGCGCCTTCCCGATGTGGATTTTTGCGGCGTGCTGCCTGTTCAGCTACTGGTTTGTCAGCCGTTATATCCCGGAAACCCGGGGCGTTTCCCTCGAGAAAATGGAAGACGTGGTGATGGCGAAACGCTATCGCCTGCCCTTGTCCGAAACACAACCGGTGCCGTTGCAAGACGGCAAGCCCTAAGCTTTCTCAACCCCTTCAGGAGTCATGCATCATGACCATTGCGCCAGAGCGTTTTTGCATCAACCGCAAGATCGCGCCGAATCTCGATTTGGAATCCTTTTTCCGTCTGGTGAAAAAGTGCGGGCTCAGCAAAGTTGAGCTGCGCAACGATATGCCGAGCGGCAAGGTGACCGACAGCCTGAGCAATGAGCAACTCACTGCGCTGGCGGCAAAATACGGCATCGAGATCATCACTATCAACGCCCTTGGCAGGTTTAACCTGCCGGACGACGAGCGCGCGCTGCTGAAAAACGCCGAGGCGCTGCTGTCGCAAGCCCAGGCGATCCACAGCAAGGCGCTGGTGCTGTGCCCGCATTGCAGCGCGGACGATCGCCGCAGCGAAGATCAGAAAAAGACGGATACATTGGCGGCCCTGAAGCTGCTGGCCCCGCTGTTTAAACAATACGGCGTGCAGGGCTATGTTGAGCCGCTGGGCTTTGGCATCAGTTCACTGCGTTCGTCACTGCTGACGCAGTCGCTGATCGGGGATTCAGGCGCACCCTACAAAATCGTGCTCGATACCTTCCACCATTATTTAAGCGAGGTGACGCAACCCGAGTTCGATGCGCAGATTGACATCGATGGCATTGGCCTGGTGCACCTTTCCGGGGTGGAAGACCCGCGAAGCAAAAGCGCGCTAAGCGACGAAGAACGCATCATGCTGAGCGACCAAGATCGGCTGGAGAGCAAAAAGCAGGTGCAGAATCTGGAGCGCCTCGGTTATACCGGCATTTACGCCTTCGAGCCGTTCTCTTCGCAACTGGATAGCTGGTCAGAGGCGGATATAGAACGTGAAATCCGCCAGAGCATCGCCCTGCTGCAAGAGTAGCAGAGCGCATAACGGCCTCTTCGGAGGCCGTCAGACTGCTGACAAAGCCCGTTATTGGGGAGAGCGTGCCGAAGGGGTCGTAGCGACTTGCCCGCCGACCCATTTGCCGGGAGCAAATTGGAACGACTTCATGTCGGCCCGCAGGGTGGGACACACGGATGTGTCCCATAATGGCCCCTCGGTGCGCTAGGCCCGGGTATCTCGGGTTCAAAGACAACTTTGTCATCAAACTAACGGCCTCTTCGGAGGCCGTTTTTTTAGCGCTACTTCAGCTTACTGACCACCAATTGATGGCGGGCGTTATAGAACTTACGGTAGGCCAGATAGCAGGCAATAATGGTCGACAGGCTGGCGGTGGAAAGCAGCATAAAGGTGACCATGATCTGGTACTTGATCGCCTTGACCGGATCAATGCCGGCGAAGATCAAACCGGACATCATGCCCGGCAGGCTGACCAGCCCGACGGTTTTGGCGGAATCGACCGTCGGAATCAACGACGCGCGAATGCTGTCGCGGATCAGCGCCGTCGAGGCAAACTTCGGCGACGCGCCCAAACTGAGCATCTCCTGAATCTTCTGCTGATCGCCTTTGAAACGCTGCCCCAGATTGTTGTAACACAGCCCAACCGCCACCATGGCATTGCCGGCGATCATGCCGGAAATCGGGATCACCTGCATCGGCGTAAACTCTATCGAACCGGTCAGCACCAACACCACCAGCGTCAGTACCGCGCCCGTGGTAATGGCGATAAATGAGGTAATAAACGCATGCTCAATATATTTACTGCGCTTTTGCGCGTTATAAGCGGCGTTAAAACAAATAAACAGCACCATCAACACCGTCAGAATGGCGTTGTTCACGTCAAAAATGTATTTCAACACGTAGCCGACAATAATCAGCTGCACTACCGCGCGGCAAATACTCCAGATAATGTCTTTTTCCAGCGCCAGCTTTTCTTTATGGCTGATCAAAATAGCGATAACCACCAGTATCATCGACAACCCTAAAGATTCATTGGTGATATTATGCTGGTTCATCGGCTTTCTCCTGTGCCCGTGCGCCGTGGGCGCTCAGGGTAATCACATCGTCCGCATGTTTGATTTCATCTTTATCGTGCGTGACCCACAACGCCGCTACGCCATGTTGCGATACCAGCTGATGAATAATCTCGTTGACGTTACGTTTATTTTCTTCATCCAGCGCACTGGTGATTTCGTCCAACAGCAGCACCTTGGGCATAAACTGCAGGTTGCGGATCAAGGAAATACGCTGCTTCTCCCCGCCCGATAATTCGTTAACGCTTTTTTTCAACTTATTTTCCGCCAGCCCGAAACGCGTCAGATCGGCTTTCATTTTTTGCTCGTCCGGTTTTTGCTTACGGATCAGGTAAGGCAGCGCAATATTGTCATAGACCGTATCGCCAAACAGCGCCGGAGTCTGGAAGCAGTAAGAGACCTGTTGACGGTATGCTTCCGGCGACATATCGGTGATGGGCTTACCGTCGAAGATAATTTTTCCGCGGGTCGGATCGATCAGCGAAGACACAATTTTAAGCAAGGTGCTTTTTCCGCAGCCGGACGGCCCGGTAATCAGTTTGAATTCGCCCTGTTTTAGACCGAAAGAGACGGAATCCAAAATAACCTGATCGTCTATTTGATAATGAATATCATCCAATAAAAGTATTTCTTTGCTTTCCTTCATAATATATCCGCATCGCCATAAAACGCGTTTCAATCAGCCGGCAAGTATACCCTATGGATTTCAAGTTGCAGCAGGCGGCCAGCTCGCTCATCCCCAATCAGGGCAATGCGCCCGGCGACAAACAACAGGGCTGAGGGAGTTGTAATCCCTCAGCCTTATCATGATGCGCTGTGAAAGAAAGTCCAACATTTCAGACAGAAAGGGCATTACGCTTTTTGGGACGACGTACAAATATACCAGCGTAACGAATTATTGATGCTGCGGTGGGTACAACGAACTTTTCCCTCTTTTTCCAACGCCAATAACAGCGTGCGTGTGGTGTAAATATTCTCGCCGCATTGGTCTGCCAGCTCCCTTGTTTTAGGCCACTGTTCCGGCGGTGGCGGGTGGTGCCTCTCTGTTCCCGCCGCACGTTCCATACACAGTTTTCGTAACACGTTTAGCATATGCGATTTCCTGATTTCATAGGTTATCGGCGCCTTCGCCATCACGTCCTCCTGGGGTTACTTTTACCTGTCCTTATCCGGCGGCAGCACGTCGGCCACGCGCAGGGTGTAAATCATGGTGGCCCCTGGCGGAATGGCGGGTGGGCTGCCCTTCTCGCCATACGCCAGCTCCGGTGGCACCACCAGAGTAATGGACCCGTGCTTGTCGAGTTTGCCGATAGCTGCGCGAAACAGCGGCGGATATTGCGCCAGCGGTAGCGTGATAGTCGTGCCGGCCGGCTCCATATCCTTAATCACCGTGCCGTCGGGCAAGCTTTCACGCACCACGATGCTGACGTTGTCGCCCGCACTTATCCGCCCACTGCCGGCGTAATCCACGCGGTAATAGAACCCGAGCGCGTCCTTATGAACCCCCGGCCGTGTGGCAAAATCGGCAAGATAGGCTTTACCGTCCTGCAGCAAGGTCTGTTGCCGTTGCCGATGAGCCTGCTGCAAAGCGCGGTCTGCGGCTTGCAGCGCGCCGTCGATGGCGGCGTTGTCCAACCGTGGTCGGCCGTTCAGCGTATCGGCGATGCCCGCCAGCAAACGCGGCCGATCGGCTTCAATACCCAGTTGTTGGTTTTGTTCTTGCAGGTGCAGGATGTCGCGCCCCAGCGAAACTCCGGCTGCGTAAGCCTGTTTATCCGCATCGCTGACCAGCGCCGGCGGCTGTTGCAACTGCGCCAACTGTCGGCCGAGCTGCTGTAGCCGTTGTTTTTGTTCTCCGGCTATCCGTTGTTGCCGCGCCAACGATGCCGTCATGGCGAGCAGATCCGGCGGCGGCGCGATGGCCCGTCGGATCCCCTTCAGCGCTGCCGCCAGCGGCCGGATATCGACAACCTCAGGCACACTGACCGCCGGCTCGGCGGCTTGAATCGCCAACTGCCGCTCCAGCCGACGGACAGTCTCGGCCTGCTGCTGAATCACCTCGGCCTGTTGACGCAGGGTCTGATTCAGCGCCGTCAGCCGGGCGCTATCCCCTCGCGGCGCAGTGCTGGGCTTGGGTTTGACGGTAACCGGCGAGGAAACCGACGGCGCCTTTTCTGCCACTGAAGGGGCCGGGGCCGCCACCTGCTGCTGCTCGGCAAATTTCAGCAACGCGGGAATGCCGTCATCGGCTGGCGTTTTGCCCGCCGCCAACACGCTGCCTGCCACCAGCAACAACAGCAAAGCTGCGGCTCCTTCCGCGCACTTTTTCATGGCTACAGGCTCTCCACCCGGCTGGACAGATCGGACATCAGCTCATGCTCGACGTCGGCACAGAACTTTTCAGTTTTATATTTATAAAGCGCGTCTATAGCCTTACGGGTACTTTCATCGACATGACTGCGAATACCGGCATATCCGGAGGCGTTGGCAAGCAGTCCGTTAAAATAAGCAATCCGTTTCTGGTAACTTTGTGGATTAATATTCTTAAGTGAATTCACCCGCTGCTGACAAAGTACGATGCGCTGCTCATCAGTCTTTTCATTAGGATTATTCTGTGAGACTTTTTTCACGGCGTTAACGCCCGCGCCATTCTTCCCCGCACAGCCCGACAACATTAAACCTGTCATTATCAGCGCTGCCAAAGCGACGGCCGAGCGGCGAGTCGAATCATTAATTATGGTAATCATTCCGTTTATCATCCCTTAATTATCACTTAGGTCATTATTATGTCGTGGAGCTCAGCGAGAACTCACCGTCTTGGATTAATCCGAACGAGTTAAATAACAAAAAACGCGCAATATCAGCCTGTGCCGATAATAATCCGGCACGCGTCGATATTGTTATTTTTTTGTTAACGCCACGAAGGAAATTACCGCCGCCGTTATGTCTGAAAGCCGCGTTTCACGCCGGCGATATCGTTTTACCTGTCTTTTAAAACAATGAGTTAACTTTTCACCGCCGATTAACAGCCGCAATTCATCATCTGCTGTCTGATGGCGATATTATCAAAACAATATTGTGAATTGTAGTGTCAACGGCATATCTGGCGATCTAAAATCTCGCACATTGCCAATTATATAGTCATTTATTCTGGATAATAATTGTATACGATCTATTGATTTTCAATTATATATATTTCTTTTTCCTTTTGGTTTTATATTCTGTATTTGACCTAACTTAATAAAAGCTATTTCCAACAACACCTATTATTTGCAAGAATATTCTCACCAAGACGCCAGGGTGATATTCATATTTTCATTTTAATGGAATGCGTTTTTACGCCTTCCAAAAACTTTCGTTATTGCTGAGAAAATAACGGAGGGTGGCGTATTGCCCAGAGCAAAAGGATCTGGCTCCAACTTCGAGGCCGGCGACATGATGTTGCCAGCATCGTGGGGGATTTAGATGTGCTTTTCTTTTTATTTAAATACTCTCTACAGGAACTTGAGAAATGAAACTGAATAAATTAATGCTGGCAACCATGATTGCTTTCGCTTCCGCATCTGTTGCTCACGCCGCATCTAACCAGGGCAGCGGTAAAGTGACTTTTACCGGTGAAATCATCGATGCGCCATGCAGCGTAGCGCCTGAGTCCGTTGACCAGACGGTACCAATGGGCCAAATCAGCAGCCGTATCCTGGCCAAAGAAGGGAAATCCAGCTCTCAGCCATTCAGCATTGAGTTGAAAGATTGCTCTCTGACGACCATGAAGAACGTCCAGGTGACCTTCACTGGCACCCCGGATCCTGATAACAGCAAGCTGTTGGCATTGAGCGGCACCGCGACCGGCGCCGGCATCATGATCTACGACAACCTGCACTCCAAAGACGTTGAGCTGGGCACCGCGACTGACGGTCAGGGCCTGAACGAAGGCAACAATTCCCTGAAATTCGCCGCTTACCTGCAAGGCAGCAGCGCGTCTGGCGCCGTGGTCCCAGGCGAATTCACCAGCGTAGCGAACTTCACTCTGGCTTACCTGTAATCCCCTTGGGGGCGCCGTGTCGGCGTCCCCGCTTTTACCTGCACGGATATTAGGTAACGAGACAGACGGCTACAGGGAGACGCCAGCATGACAACCCGGATTTGGGGCGCACTGCTTATCGCGCTCAGCGTTTGCAGCGTAGAGGCGACAGCGAAAAATCAGGGCCACGGCACGGTCAGCCTGGGCGGCGAGATCGTCGAGACCCCCTGTGGGATTGCCGGCGAAAGCCTCGACCAAAGCATTGATTTCGGGCTGATCTCCATGACCGACGCGGCATTGGGCGAACAGCCGGTGTTGATCGGCAGCCGCCGCAATTTTGAGATCAAGCTGGTGAACTGTGAACTGGCAAGCGTCGTGAAGCCCGACTTTATTTATCGCGCGGCTACCGTCACCTTCGACGGCACCGCAGACAGCCGGGATCCCGCGCTATTGGGCGTTTACGGCGAAGCGCAAGGCGTGGCCATTGAACTGCTGACCGCAGCCGGTACCCCTATCCCGCTGGGCACCACCACGGCGGATTACCAGATCGTCGCCGGCGACAATACGCTGCGCTTCGGTGCCCGATTACGCATTCACCCCGATAAGGCCCGAGCCGGCGGATTCAGCTCGTTGGCGAAATTCACCCTGTCTTATCTGTAACGCCGCGTTAGGCGGGTACCGGCATCAGGTACCGAATGACATCACGTATTACGTATTCAGGTCGTACAGGATGACCTGCTATTGGGCGCGGATTTGCCATGAGTGATTATTCTATGACGTCATTACTGACACGGAAAAAAAGACCCCTTATCGTCATTCTATCTTTCCTCTGGGCGCATTCGGCTTTTTCCGCCACGGAATTCAATACTGACGTATTGGATATCGGCGATCGCAGCAAAGTGGATTTATCGCGTTTTTCCGACGCCGATTACGTCATGCCCGGCACCTATCTGCTGGATATCAAGATCAACCAGAAAACCCTGCCGCAGCGCCGCATCCAGTATTATCCGTCAGCGGATAAAAAGGACCGATCCCGCGCCTGTCTGCCGCCGGATCTGGTGGAAAAAATGGCCCTGAAAGAGGAAGCCGCCAAAAAAATCACCCTGTGGCACGACAACCAGTGCGCCGATATCAGCGGGATCAAAGGGGCGACCCTTTCCGATCGTATCGGCGGCGGCGTGTTGGCGATCACCATTCCGCAGGCATGGATGAAATATTCCGATCCGGACTGGACCCCACCTGAACAATGGGACGAGGGTATTCCGGGGCTGCTGCTGGACTACAACCTCAGCGGCCAGGTCGGCAAACAAAGCCACAATAACAACACCTCAGAAAACCTCAGCAGCTACGGCACGCTGGGTGCCAATATGGGCGCCTGGCGCCTGCGAGCCGATTATCAGGCCAATTACAATCAGCAGGCCGGCCAGCGTGACAGCGGTTTTGACTGGAACCAGATCTACGCCTATCGCGCACTGCCAATGCAGGCCGCCAAGCTCACCCTCGGCGAAATCTTTCTCGACTCGGGGGTGTTCGATTCGTACCGCTTCACCGGCCTCAATCTGGCCAGTGACGAGCGCATGCTGCCGCCGAACCTGCAGGGCTATGCGCCGGAAGTGCGCGGCATCGCCAAGAGCAACGCCAAAATCACCGTTTCCCAGGAAGGCCGCACGCTGTACGAAACCACGGTGCCCGCCGGGCCGTTCGCCATTCAGGATCTCAACAGTTCGGTGCGTGGCCGGCTGGACGTGAAGGTAGAAGAACAGGACGGCAGCGTCTCCACCTTCCAGGTCGATACCGCCACCATCCCTTATCTGACCCGCCCCGGCTATGTGCGCTACAACGTCGCACTGGGCAAACCCTCGGCTTACGATCACCGCACGCAGGGGCCGCTGTTCTCTGCCAGCGATTTCTCTTGGGGGCTGACCAGCGCCTGGTCGCTGTACGGCGGCGCGCTGCTCGGCGGCGATTACAACGCCTGGGCGCTCGGCCTGGGCCGCGATCTGAACGTGTTTGGCGCCATGTCGCTGGACGTCACGCAGTCCATCGCGCGCTTGCCCAATGAACCGACCGCCAGCGGCATGTCGTTCAAGGTCAACTACGCCAAACGCTTCGATGAACTGAACAGCCAGATCACCTTCGCCGGTTATCGCTTTTCGCAGCGCAAGTTCATGAACATGTCCCAGTATCTGCAAGAGCGTTACAACGACTACGACGAACACTACAACGGGCGTCAAAAAGAGCTGTACACCATCACCGCCAGCAAAACCTTTATGGCGGAAGACAGCGCCAAAGCGATCACCGCCTACCTGACCTATTCCCACCAGACCTATTGGGACGCCAAGGCACAGGATCGCTACGGACTGTCCGCCAGCAAATTGTTCAACGTCGGTAACGTCAGCAACATCACCGCCTCGCTGTCGGCCTACCGCACTACCTATCACGGCCGCACGGACGACAGCGTGATGCTGAACTTCAGCGTGCCGATTGGCGATCGTCGCCGTATCGGTTACTCGCTGCAAAGCAGCAACAGCGACGTCACGCAGATGGCGTCCTACAACGACTACACCGATCCGAACAATACCTGGCAGGTCAGCGGCGGCTTTAACCAAGCCGGCAAATCGCTGGCTCGCGGTTACTACACCCGCAACGCGTCGTTCGGCTCGCTCAACGCCAGCGCCTCTTACCAACAAGACAGCTACTCCTCTATCGGCGGCACTTTCCGCAGCGGCATTACCGCCACCCGATACGGCGTGGCCGCGCACCAGAACTCCAGCAACGGCGGCAGCCGGATGATGCTCGACACCGACGGCATCGCCGGGGTGCCGATCAACAACGGCCGCACCTACAGCAACCACTTCGGCCTGGCGGTGATTTCCGATATCACCAGCTACTACAACACCGATACCCGAATTGACGTCAACCAACTTGCGGACGACGTCGAAGCCACCCGCGCGGTAGTGCAAGGCACGCTGACCGAAGGCGCCATCGGCTACCGCCACTTTGAGGTGGTGAAAGGCAGCAAGCTGCTGGCCACCATCAAGCTGGCCGACGGCAGCGAACCGCCGTTTGGCGCTACGGTGCTGAGTGAGCGAGGCCGCGAAGTGGCGGTGGTGAACGACGGAGGATCGGTCTACCTGACCGGCGTCCAGCCGCAAGAACAACTGGATGTCGCCTGGGAAGGCCAACGCCAGTGCCGCATCGTGATACCGGGCGCCGCCAAGCCGCTGGACCAGCTGCTGCTGCCGTGCGCCAAACTGTAATCCGCAACACAGAGAATTGATGACTATGAACAACTATCCGCTAGCAAAAGTGGCCGTACTCGGCCTGGTATTGGCCAGCGCAGCTCCGGCCGTCAACGCAGCGATCTCGCTGGATCGCACCCGCGCCGTCTACCTCAGCGACGCGAAATCCATCAGCCTGAATATCGTCAACGAAAATAAGGAGCTGCCTTTCCTGGCGCAATCCTGGCTGGAAAACGAACAGCATCAGAAAATCACCTCGCCGCTGGTGGTACTGCCGCCGTTGCAGCGGGTAGAGGCCGGCGAACGCAGCGTAGTGCGCATCACCAAGACCCCGGAGGCCGACCGCCTGCCGCAGGATCGCGAATCGGTGTTCTATTTCAACTTGCGTGAAATCCCGCCGAAGAGCAGTAAAACCAACGTGATGCAGCTGGCGCTGCAGACCCAGATCAAGCTGTTTTACCGGCCGAAAGCCATAGTCGCGCCAAAAGGCGAGGTGTGGCAGGAGAAGCTGGTGTTCCGTAAAAGCGCCGGCGGGTTCACCATCGAAAACCCCACGCCGTTTTATATCACCCTGACCGGCATGACCCGCCAGCCGCAGAAACAGGGCGGCGGCGCGCTCGGTGACTTCCAACCGGTGATGCTGAAACCAAAATCCAGCGAAAGCGTGAAGCTGCGCGACAACGGCCTGAACAGCTTTGTCGTCACCTACATCAATGACTACGGCGGCCACCCCGAGCTGCGCTTCGCCTGCAAGGGCAGCGTCTGCCATGTCGTGCCCGATACCAAAAAATAAGGAGATACCGCATGGCTGAATTCACCGGCGGCCGCCTGCGGCCCTTGCTGTTCGGCGCATTGCTGTTTAGCGGCAGCGCGGCGGCGGCAACGCCGCTTGACGTGATTGAAGGCACTACCGGCACCGTCAGCTTTTTCGGCGGCCTGCTCAGTTCCCCTTGCAGCCTGACGCCGGACAGCCAGGATCAGGCCATCGATTTGGGCGAGGTTAACGCGCGTGACTTCCAGAATGCCGGCGATCGGAGCGCGCCGGTGCGCTTTCGTCTCTCCTTTCGCAACTGCCTGTTGGGGGCCAAAGCGCTGGCGGATAACCCCGACGGCCAACGTAACGGCGATGCCGGGCAGCTCTATTTACAGGGCGAGCAGGCCGCGACGCTGGTGTTTCTCGGCGACAGCGATGTGAATAATCCGGACTTGCTGAAACTCAACGGCGGCGTGCAAGGCATCGGCCTGCGTTTGCAGGACCAACAGGGCCGCGCTCTGTCGCTCAATCGGCAAAGCCGGCCCTACATTCTGCAGCCCGGCAGCAACACGCTGTGGTTCAGCGCCAGCGTGGAATCCACGCAGCGAGCGGTGATGGCGGCCGGGTTTTCCGGCGTGGCGCACATTCAGGTGATTTACCTGTGAGGTTCACAAACGCAATGAAAAACCAATACGTTAACTATTATCTGCCGCTGGCGTTCGCGCTGGCGGCGCCTGCCGTCTGGGCAAATGGCTACGTGACGCCGGACGGCGGGGCAAAACAATTTTATATCGACCTGAATGAAACCAACATCACCAATCAGGTGGGCTTCACCAAAGAATTTACCTATTCATTAGGCGGCCAATATACCGGCAAGGCCTATTGCGATACCCGTATTCCGACCAGCCCGCACTTTTATAAGTCGGATTCGGCCCTGCCCCCCTCCGAGTTCGGCAACGGTTATTTAAAACTGAATGATTACCTGGATTTAAAAGCCGAGGTTTGGATCGCCGGCAATAAAAGGGCCTACGTCACCGTGCCTTTTTACAATGTATCCAACGAGTTGAGCCAACATTCATGCAACCCGCCCTACGTGCAAATCAACAACTACGAAAGCGGCTCCCGGGGCAAAGTCACCTTCCGGGTGCGCAAAAAAATCATCAATGGCGTGCAGATTAACGACCGGCAAATCATCGAGATGTATGGCCGCCTGGGTTCGACCGACGCAGGTTTCGGCCCCAACCCTATGGCGCAGGTGTTTATTCAATCCGCCATTCTGTACGTGCCGGATAAATGCGTGGTGAATGAAGGCCAACTGATCAACGTCGAATTTGGGGAAATCAGCGGCAGCAACCTGAACGGCGCAAGCTATCCGCAAAGCATTCCGGTGCGCTTCCAGTGCGAAGGCGGCAGCTTTGAGGACGGCACCCTGAATATCAAACTGGCGGTCTCCGGCACCCCGGCGCCCTTCACCAATAACGCGTTTAAAACCGATAAAACCGATCTCGGTATCGAGATCAAACATAACGGTCAGTTGGTTGTCCCGAATGAGTTTTATCCGGTGCCAAATATCGGTAACGGCGGCAGCTGGAACCTGGTTGCTGCACCGTTGGCCAACGGCGGCAAGGACATCGCGGAAGGGGAATTTAACGCCTCGGCCACCATTGTGGCGGCCTTCGAGTAACCCAGGGAGAAACAGACCATGCGTTTACGCGCTTTAGCGATGCTCAGTTGCTCGCCCTTATTGTTTACGGCGTTGCCGGCTCTGGCGGATACCGAACTGGTCGGTTCACCACTGCAGTTCCACGGTACCGTGGTGAGCCGGCCGTGCAATATTGAACCGCAATCGGCCGATCAGGTGGTGGAGATGGATACCGTGATCGTCAAAACCCTGTACCGCTATGGCCACAGCAATCCGGTGCCGTTCAACATCAAGCTGACCGACTGCAAAACGGCGGTGTTCAAATCCGTCAATGTCACCTTCAGCGGCACCGAAGACCGCGAGCTGCCGGGTAAACTGGCGATCAATAACGGCACCAACGGCGCCGCCATCGCGCTGTTTGACAGCAAGGGTGCCGATATTGCGTTGAATCAGGCCACCAGCGCAGTGGCATTGCAGGACGGCGCCACTGTGTTGAATTTCACCGCCTATGTGCAGGGCCACCCCAGCGCGATACAGAATAAAACCATTACCGAGGGTGAATTCAGCTCGGTAGCCAATTTTGTGCTGGCTTATCAATAAGACCGGACGCTTCAGGAAGCAGTGATGATATCCAACAACAAAACGGCCGGGTTATTCGGGCTGGCGGCATGCTATTGCCTGATCGCCATGCATATTTACTGGCCCAATCGCGGCGGCAGCGGTTTTTATTTGCCGTGGAATCTGGTCGGCGGCCTATTTATCGCCCTGTTTATTCTCGGCGCGATGCTATTGAGCCGTCCGCCGTTGGCCGTATCCGGCTTTTTTAACCGGCTGGCGCCGGGCGCTCTGATTTTATTATTGCCGCTGCTGTGGACGAAAAACCCCTGGCTAGGTGAAGCTCTGCCGCGCCTGTTGGGGCTGACGCTGGGCGTCGCCGCCTATTTCGCGCTGTTGCAGATACCGCTCGACCGGCTGCGGCGGCGCAGACTGCTGATTCTACTGCTGGCGGCGACGGTGATCGAGGCGCTGCTGGGTCTGGTGCAGTACGGCCTGTTGGCGCCGGGTAACGCCATGGGCTACAACACCCTGAAAAACCGCCCTTACGGCATCTTCCAGCAGTGGAACCTGATGGCCAGCTTTATGGCTACCGGGCTGGCACTGGCGCTGTATCTGCTGAGCAACCGGCGCCCGCTGCACCGGGGCGTGCAATGGCTGACGGGCGGTATGCTGGTTTTGGCACCGCTGTTGTTGATCGTGATCGCCTCACGCGTTGGCCTGCTGGCGGCCGCTCTGCTGTCGCCGCTGCAACTGTTTATGTTGTATCGCCTTAATCGTCGCCGCGCTACCGCCGCCCTGCTGCTGCTGCTTGCCGGGATAGCCGCCGGTCTGCTGCTGGTCATGCTCAACGGCGCAACGCGGGCGCTCACCGTGGCGGAGCCGATTTTCTACCGGCTGGCCTACTGGCAGGAAGCGCTGCGCATGATCGCCGAACGCCCGTGGCTCGGCTGGGGTTACGGCCACTTTCAGCACGACTTCCTGCATCACTTCTACACTACCCACAGCAGCGGCATGGAAAGCGTCAGCATCAGCCATCCGCACAACGAAATTCTGCTGTGGGGCATCGAAGGCGGCCTGCTGAGTCTGAGCGGTATTGCCTTCATTTGCTGGGGGTTATGGCGCCTGTTGCGACGCACCCGCGCCCTGCCGCTGCGGCCTGCCCCCTGGCTGGCAGCGCTGCCGATCCTGCTGCACATGATGGTGGAGTACCCGCTTTATCTCTCCGCGGCACACGGCGTATTGCTGCTGGCGATTCTGCGCGCCGGCGATGTGCGTTGCCGCCTGCGCCTGTCACCGCGCCCGCAACGCACCCTGCGGCTGCTCGCCGCCGGTTTGGCCGCGCTGGCGCTGCCGTACCTGCTTAACGGCCTGCACAGCGCCCTGATCGTGACCGCCGTGGAAAAAACCGGTCTGCAACAATTTGCCGCCATGAGCCGGGTGATGACGCCGACGCCCTGGCAGGTGCGTTACGACTACGACGTCCAGTTGCAACGGCTGCTGCAATACCCGCACACCCGCGATCCGGCCACGCTGCTGAGCTACCAGCGTTGGGCGGAAAATGAGATCCGCGTGCGGCCGGACGCCAATATCTACGTCAACCTGATGGTGACCAGCCGGTTGCTGCAACAGCCGCAGCGGGCGGAGGATCTGCACCGTCAGGCGCGCCGACTGTTCCCGCACGATGCGCGTTTTAAGGAGTAACTATGCTTAATATTCGGTTCACCCTGCTGTGCAGCGATAACTTTTATCAACAGGGGTTACGGCGGCTGCTGGAAGAGTATCTGCATGACCTGAATCAGAGCCGCCGCGGGCATCTGCACGAGCTGCGCAATCTGGAGCCGATCGAGATCGTGTTCCGCACTCTGGAAGACCCATGCGGCTGCGCCAGTTGCTATCAAAGCCCGTACCAGACGCCGCGCCACCGGCAAATGATCGTGCTGATCCTCGACGATCGCGACACCCGTTATCTGCACGCCCACCCGGCGTTGTTCAGCATTAACCGGCGCGACGATGCCGCTACCGTTCGCCACAAGCTCCACATGGCGCTGGAACGTTTTTGCCAGCAACCCTGGGTGGCGCTGCACGCCAGCACCCTCTGGAAATGCCGGCAGTGCCGCATCGCCGCCCTGAGCAGTTGCGAAAAAAAGGTGCTGAAGCTGATGAGCACCGGCATGTCCGCCTGCACCATCGCCGGAATGCTGCACCGCAGCCAGAAGACCATCAGCGCCCATAAGCGCTCGGCGATGCGTAAACTGGACGTGCGCAAAAGCACCGAGCTGAACAAAATGCTGCTCAATCAGATGGGGCTGAACTGAAACGGCGCGGGATCAGGCCAGCGCGCCTTTCTTTGGCAGAAAGATCTCCGCCAGCATGCAGCGCGCGCCCCCGCCGCCGAGATCTTCGATAATGTCGATCGGCCCCAGCGCCAGCCGGGCGTAGCCGCCAATCAGCGCCTGCTGCGGCGGCGTAAAACTGGCCCAGGCGCGGGTCGACATGGCGTAAACCGGGCTGCCGTCTTTGGCGCGCAGTTCCAGCACGTTGCAGGCGAACGCCTCCATCTGAGCGTAGCTGACGTCAATCAGGGTTTTGCCGCTACCTTGCAACCTGGCGATCACCGTGCGCTTTTGCTCCGGGTTGCGCAGGCTTTCCAGGCAGAGAATGGCGTAGCGCGCGCCGATGCTCATCATCACGTTGGTGTGATAAATCGGCTGATTATGGCGATCTACGGCGTCGAACCAGATAATTTTATAGCCGGAATGGCGCTCAAATTCGCGCCCCACTTCTGGAGAGCTGCGTGACGACAGGCAGGAGTAAGCCAACTTGTTCGGATGATCCAGGATCAGCGAACCTGTGCCTTCCAGAAAACGTCCGGCCAGTTCGTGGGCGGAAAGATCGATACGCCGTTCAATCACGAAATCATTGGCGAGCTGCGCGATAATATCCTGGCGGCGTTCCCGTCGTCGGTTTTCCGCTTCCATCGGGAAAGTGAACAGGCTGCCGTCGCCCAGCAGCGCAATCCAGTTATTCGGGAATAATGCGTCCGGCGTTTCCTGCCCGTCGATATCATCCATCACCCTCACGTCGACACCGGCCTGTTGCAGGGCGTCAACGTAACCGTTAAAGGCGATTAATGCCCTGGCCGCGTGGTGTTCATGGTGCTGCGTGACCTTCTGAAAAAAATTGCTGTGCTGGGTCTGTTTATTCGCGGCAAAGCCGGAAGGCCGGATCATAAAAACGGATTGGGTGGTTTGCATGATATTTCTCACAGGGATCGGGGGAATAACGCGACCCTATTATGGAAAATCAATTTGGCACCAGGCAGTGTGAAAAATGACTAAATTGCTCTATATTTTTACAAATCGCCACCGCCAGCCGACACTTTGCCACCATGAATGATACCGATCGCCACATCCTCGCGCTGCTGCGCGAAAACGCCCGCAGCTCGGTGACCGAGATAGCCAACAAGGTCCGGGCTTCGCGCGCTACGGTGCAAAAAAGAATTGAGGCGCTGGAAACGCAGGGGATCATTACCGGCTACACCGTTCGCGTGAAGCCGGGCGTGGAACATAACCGCATTCGCGCCTGGATGTGCGTGGCGGTGGAAGGCACCAAGGCGCAAAGCGTGTTGCAACAGCTGCGCGGCGAACCGGCGGTGTTCACCCTGCACACCACCAACGGCAAGTGGGACATTCTGCTGGAGATTCGCACCGACAGCCTGGAGAGTTTCGATAAAATTCTGGGGCGCATCCGGCGCATCGCCGGCATTTCCAACACCGAAACCAGCATCCAGCTGTCGACGCACAAGGCATAACGCCGTCAGCGGGAGCGGAACATCGCCTCCAGCATTTCCACTATCAGCGCCGCGTACCGGCCGTCGGGATCGAGCTCGGGGTCGAATACCGACAGCGTCATGCCGCAACACATGGGGTTTTGCAGCAACCGCGCCACGATATTTTCCAGCCAGAGGCGATCGATACCGGGGCTACCGGGGGAATCCACCGCCGGCATAATGGTTTGGTCGAGCACGTCCACATCCAGATGCAGCCAAAAGCGCCATTCCGGCTCGGTGGCCAGCATCTGTTCGATTTGCCGCACAATTTCCGCTTTGCCCATCCGGTTGGCAGCGAAGACGTCAATGCGCGCAATTGCCGTTTGATTGATATCCGGCCAGGCAAAATCCGCGTCCCGACACTCACGCTCGCCCAGTTGTAAAACCTGCCGTTCCGGCACCAGCGGCCCCGTTACGCCAGGCCATTCGGCCAGCAGCGGTTCCCCGCGCCCGGTCGCCAACGCCAAATCCATCCCCGCCACCGCGCCCAACATCTGCTGCGGATCATAGTTGCCGGGATGACGGAAATCGCTGTGCCCGTCGATGTGTACCAGCGAAAGCGGCCCCGCACTGCGTGAACCGGCCAACGCCCCCAGCAGAATCGAACAGTCGCCGCCGACCACCAGCGGGAAGTCGCCGCGCGCCTGCACCGCAGCAACTTCTGCGGCCAACGCGAGAGTGAAAGCGCGAATCGCATGACCATTACGTATGCGGGTGCCGGGCTGCGCTGCCGGCGAATAAGTCGGTTGCGGCAACTCGGTGACGGCCCCCGCTCCCAACCTTTGCGCCAAACCATGTGCCATCAGCGCCTGCGGCGCTCGCCAGGTTCCGGGAACATGGCCCGGTCGCAAGGGGCTCAGCCCCAGATTGGTAGGTGCAAGAATGATATGCATGGTGAATACCCCGGATAAGCCCTCTAAAAATCAGCTTAGCCTATCCGGCTACAGCGAGCCTGAGTTTTGCCTACGGTTGCCGCGTATCGACGTCAAAGTGCAGGAACGCCAGCTGAACCACCCGGTCAATCGTATGTTCACTCTGATGATTGAGGTGCAGATAGTGTTGTAAATGCAGTAAATCAGCGATAAACGCGGCAATGCCGAGCTCGGGTTCAACGATGCCGGCGTGTTGCATAAACGGCAGAAGTTGCTGTGCGGCTTTTGCCGCCCGAATAAGGTTATCGTCGCTGTTTGCCTGGAACGGTTGTTCGGCGAAGGTGGCGATCAAGGTATTCAATTCAGGAAGCGCAGTTTTCATGATTACGCCCTACGGAGGTGGATTATCAGCGTGATTCGCGACGCCTGCTGCTCTGAGGCGGCGATGTCAATCAGGGTCAATTTCTTCGATAATCACCACGTTCGTAGCGATAAGCGCTATCTCTGTCGTATTGCGATTGGCCATATTGCGCCCCCTCGTAATACGAGCGGTTATGGTGGCTCTGTTTCCCGAGGGAAATACAGCCGCTTAATAAAAACGCCGCGGCGATACAGCTCAGAACAAACATTTTCTTCATTTTCTTTCCCCAGGCATCAACGGTAAAAGGTATTAAAAAGCGGTGGCCCCATCAGTGCCGGCCACCGGCTTATCCAAGACAATTCATTACCAACCTATGGACAGGCAGCCGCTCAGTAAAAACACCGAAGCGATACCGCAGCCCAGTAAAACCCACTTTTTCATAGCTTCTCCCATGACATCAGCGCAGATGAACGTATCAATACATAACGGTACAGTACAGTTTAGTTTTGCACTGATTTTATCCAACTGTCAAGACAATGTCTCTGTCGTCCTGATTAGCGGAGTTGTCCTGTGGTCAGGGCGTGCAGCGGCCCCGATCGTCCATCGCCCAATGCCGGGCCGTGGCGGCAATCCGCCCTGCAAGATTGCCGATAACCTGCTGCTGCCCCTGCAACATCGCCGTATAGCCCGGCTGAACGGCCTGCGTCAGGCGGCTGCGGCACACCAGCCTTCGCCCCTGTACATTCAGGCTCCAACCGGCGTCTAACTCGACGGCTCGCCCCGGCCAGGCGTCAAAACGCCGTATCTCAAGTTGTATTCTCACCGTGGGGGTCTCTCCGGCTTTAGCCAGCCCGGCAATGTCCTGCGTGCCGAGACGCTGCACCAGCTCGGCGGAAAGCGCGGTGCGGATCTCATCGCCAAGCGGGCTGAGCCAGCGTTCATTTTCCAGCACCAGCGCACCGCTTTGCCCCTGATGCACCACCAGTTGCGGCAGGTCAATCTGCGGCGGAATGCCGACCGGCAGTACGGCAATCAGAAAAGGTGCAGGCTGCACCGGCGGCGGTTCGGCTGCCGGCGCCACCAGCGTGTGGTAATGCACCGACGGGGAAGAACAGGCGGTCAGCGAAACCATAAGCATCAAAAAACAGAGCCGCGACGGTGACATCATTTTTTCGAACCTTGCAGAGAAGAGTCATGGCTGCCTGGATTGGGCAGAGGGGGATCCTCAGTTCGGCCTTGCAACAGCGACTCGGGGTGGCGGTCAAGTTGGTCAGCCAGGTTGCGTACCACACGCAGGGCGCGTAGCGCTTCCTGTAAAGACTGGCTAAACGTCAGCATCAGCGGCGAGTCTTCCGCCAGCAGCTCTTGTGCGGTCTGCGCCGTTTGGCTCATCTGCCTGAGAAGTTGATTCGCCGCCGGCAACGTCTGGCCATTGACCTGTTTAAGGCTGTTATCCACCCCGGCCAGCGTGGCGTTCAGGTTCTGCGCAATCGACGCCAGCGGCATTTTATCCACCTTGCTGACGATGCTGGCGATCTGCTCCTGCAGCCGGTCGAAACCGCCGTTGATGGTCGGCAGCACCAGCGGGCGGGCATGAATATCAAACGGCACCCTGGCGGCATTGGGTACAAAATCCAACGAGATATAAAGCTGCCCGGTGAGCAGGTTGCTCGGCGTGGCCTGAGCGCGCAGGCCGTGCTCCACCAGATCGCGGGTAAAGGCCGCTGTCTCTTGCTCCAGGCCCCGGTTTTGCTTCGGCAGCTTGCTCAACACGTTGCCAAGCCGGTTCGGGTAAACCTCGATACCGACCACCGACGGGAAGCGGTAGCCTTGGGGGCTGTAATCCAGATCGACCGAGACCACCCGGCCAATCTTGATGCTGGAGAACTCGACCGCCGCACCGACTTCCAGACCGTGCAATGAACGCTCAAAGCGCAGCTTGAAGCGCATCGGCGGGCCATCGGGCGCGGCCAGAGCGGATTCCTGATCTTTAGCCAGCACGTATTCGCCCTTCGGCCCGACGGGGGAAGCCCCTGAAGCGTTTTCCGGCGTGGCGAAGGCGATGCCGCCCACCATGATGGCGGCGACCGTTTGCGTTCTGAGCCGGAATCCGTTGGCACCCACCGACACGTCCAAGCCGCTGGCGTTCCAGAAACGTGAGTTCGGCGTCACGAAGCGATCGTAAGGCGCATCGATAAAGATTTGCAGGCTGACGCTCTTGCCGTCGGCATTAAGCTGATAGGACGCGATCCGCCCTACCGGCACCCGTCGGTAATAGACCGGCGAGCCGATATCCAGCGAGCCCAAGTCGTCGGTCTGTACCACAAAGCGCGAACCCGGCATGTTGTTGATGACGGCCGGCGGCGATTCAAGCCCGGTGAAAGCGCTGCGGGTGCGGGCCGAGCTTCCTTTGTCTACGCCGATGTACGCTCCCGACAGCAGGGTATCGATACCGGTGACGCCACCGATACCGACGCGCGGGCGCACCACCCAGAACCGAGTGTCGGCACGGGCCAGGTTCTCCGCGCTTTCGTTGAGGCTGACCGTCACCAGCACCTGCGAGTCGTCGCCACGCAGCTGGATGTCTTTGACGATGCCGACCGTCACGTCTTTATATTTTACCGCCGTTTTACCCGGTTCCAGACCGGTGGCGGTCTGGAAGGTAATGGCGATCTCCGGGCCGGCCGCGAGCCAGGCATGCAGCAGCATCGAAGCGCCGATCAGCAGCGCAATGACCGGCACCAGCCAGATCGGCGATGGCCAGCGGCGACGGATCACCCCAGGCTCACCGGGTTGTTGTGGAATCGGGTTCACTTATCGTCACCTTCCCAGATCAGGCGGGGGTCATAAGCCATGGCGGACAACATGGTCAGGATGACCACCAGGCCGAAAAACAGGATGCCGCTGCGGGGTTCCGCCGCGCTCAGCGTTTGGAACTGCACCAGCGCCGACACGACGCCCACCACCACCACGTCCAGCATCGACCAATAACCGATCCCTTCGGTCAGCCGGTAGAGCCTTGCTCTCTCGCCCATCGCCCAGGTACTGCGGCGCCGGGAAGCGAGCAACAGCAGGCCGAGGCTCAGAAATTTCATGCAGGGGATCACCACGCTGGCGACAAAGATCACCAGCGCGATGCCATAGGAGCCGGCACGCCAGAAATCGATCACTCCGGCCATGATGGTACTTTCACTGTCCTTGCCGAACAGACGAGTGGACATCACCGGCAGAAGGTTGGCGGGGATATACAAAATTACGGCGGCGATCAGCAACGCCCAGGGGCGAGCCAGGCCACCGGGCTGCCGACCATGCAACCGGGTACGGCAACGCGGGCAGCGGGAAAGGTGGCGACACGCCAACCCGCAGGTCGGACAGCCCACCACGTTAATTTGCCGGGCATAGAGTGGCCTATTCATGATCTGCCGCCCCCTCATCCGGTGCTACCGGCACCCGTTCCCACAATGGTTGAAGATCCTGGCTGCCGATGATGACAATCAGCAACATCAGGGCCGCCATCGCCCAGCTGCCGGGGCCTGCTACCACCTGCAAAAAACCGGACAGTTTGATGGCCGCCACCAAAAACCCCAACATGCCGACCTCAACCCGACTCCAGGGCCGCAGCCATTTCAACAGCCTGACAGCACCGATAAAACCCGGCGCGCAACGGCCCGCATGGGCAAACATCAGTACCCAGCCGAAGAGCGTAATTTGCAGAAAAGGCGCCACAATCAGTAAAAACACCATGAAAACCGCCAGCGGCAGCGTAGCACCCTGAGCCAGCGCCACGGCGGCCTGCCAAAGGGTGGCGACATTCTGCACCGCATGGAAGCTGACGCCGATCACCGGGCAGACGTTGGCCACGACAAAAGCGATGATTGCGGTCAGCGCCAGCGCCAACATCCGTTCGGTGTTGATCTGCCCGGCGCGATAGAGCATGGCGCGACAACGCAGGCAGCGCGCTTCGTCACCCGCCGTGAGTGGCCGGTAGCGATAGACGCTGTCGCAGTGCCGACACACCACCATATTGGGTAAGATTTTCATCAGGTTAATGAGAGCGAGGTTCCTGGCAAGATGTTGAGAGCGGATAACCGGCGTGTGCCGGCTACCCGCCTCATTTTTTATTATCAGGCAGCGTTTGCCCGCCTGTTTTCCCCTTGGTGTTGACTGACTCTTTCTATACTTCACACTCTTTACTTCAGGATCCCGGCCAGTTCTTCGGCGGCTTTATCGATCCCTACTTCGGCGGCGCTCAACGAGCCGATGCTGGCGCTGACGTTCATGGCGTTCGGGTATTGCCTGGCGACATAAGCGTTGAGCAGGCGCTGGGTCGAGGCGTCATAGACCTCGACGGCGTAATTGACCGAGCCGTTGAGCATCCCTTCTTTACCGCGAATGGATTGCACGATGTTGTATGGCCCGCCCGCCAGATCAAACTTGGTGAAGGTGCCGACAACCGGCGTGGTGGTCTCTGCCCCGGTCAGCGTCAGTTTCAGGCGAAGCGCATCGGGTGCCGGGCTGCTGACCTCACGAAAACGGGGGCGCAGCGCTTCGCTGAATTTGCTGTGCATATAGTCTGCCAGCACCTTGCGATCTTGCTGCGAGACCTCGCCAAACTGGTTGTCCGAACCCTGATAAATGACAACCGGCTCAATGATGATGTTGGTGTATTTTTTCCACTCCACCGGGGTGGAATAGCGGTAAGGAATACGGTCGGATTGATCGTCAGTGTTAGGCTTTAACTGTGATGATGAATCAATACTGGCGTAACGCACCGGCGGCGTTCCGGCGCAGCCGACCAGCGCGATGGCAAGTGCCAGCATTGCCGGACGAGAAACCTTGAGGTATGCGAACATTTAGGTGATCCTGTAAAAGAAAATGCCACCAATATTGGTCAGAACGTGCTGTTTCAGCGACGATATTTGCCCGCTGCGTACGCCCGAGTATGCGGCCTTGACGGCCCGTACAGCGCTGCCCCCGGCGGGGTAAACAGACATTGAAATGGATGAAAAACCGCCAAAACAAAACTGTACAGTTGAGTTTTGCATTGATATTCTTCGCTTGTCAAGAAGATGTCTTTTTTTGTGCGATTTCCCGGTTAGCTTGCAGGAGAGATGATGAAAGTACGGACCAACGCGCGCCGCGATGCCATCGTTGAAGAGGCGGCATTGCTGTTTCAGGAGATGGGCTATGAGCGTGCATCGATGAATGAACTGGCGAAACGAGTCGGCGGCTCCAAAGCGACGCTGTACGGGTATTTTCCTTCCAAGGAGGAGTTGTTTACCGCCGTTGTTCGCCAGCACGCCACCCAGCATCTTTCCGAAGCCGCCACCGAGTTGATGAATGAAAAACGGGGCAAGGAGACGCTGGAACAAACGCTGACGCGCTTCGGCGAACAGATGCTGCTGGTGCTGACCAACGACAACAGCGCAATGGCGGTTTACCGCATGGTGGTCGCCGAGGCCGGGCATTCTGATATCGGCACGCTGTTTTACGAGGCCGGCCCGCGCGAGAGCGTGGAAAAACTATCGGTGCTGATGTCCGCCGCCATGGACCGCCAGGAGCTGCGGCTGGCCGACCCTTACCTCAAGGCAACCCAGTTCCTTTCACTGCTCACCGCCGAGATCGACATGCGGGTATTCCAGCGCGAATTGCAGCCGATCAGCCTGCCGCGCATTCGCGAGATGGTCAGCAATGCGGTGAGCATGTTCCTGGGCGGTGCGGCATTTAAAAAGGGCGTTTGACGGGCTTTATTGCCTGTGTATCGCTGTATATCACACTGCCGCCCCCAGACTGGCACCAGCAGCTGTAGAAGCTTTTATGGCATTTTGTCTGGAGATTTGCGCGAGCGAGAAAGTTCTTCCGGCTGAGGTAGATCCGCAAAAATCCATTCCGGTTTGGAGTAATAATCGGCCTTACTGCCCCTGCGCCGCCAGCGCCTGAGCGCAAGCCCAGGCCGAGCTCCAGGCCCACTGGAAGTTATAACCGCCCAGCCACCCTGTCACATCCACCACTTCGCCGATAAAGTACAGGCCGGGCACCTTGCCGGCTTCCATCGTTTTGGAAGACAGCTCTTTGGTGTCCACGCCGCCGAGCGTCACTTCCGCGGTGCGGTAGCCTTCGGTGCCGTTCGGCTGTACGCGCCAATTCTGTAAGGTTTCGACCAGCGCGGCCTGTTGCGTGGCGTTCAGTTGCTTCAGCGTGGCCTCCGGCAACTGCCCCAGCGTTTGCAGGCACTCCACCAGGCGTTTTGGCAGGTGCAGCGCTAGGGTGTTTTTCAGGCTTTGGTTGGGGTGCGCCTGACGTTGCTCATTAAGGAAGCCCGCCAGATCGAGTGCAGGAAGTAAGTTAACGCTCACAAACTCACCAGGCTGCCAGTAGCTGGAAAGCTGCAATACCGCCGGGCCGGAAAGACCACGGTGGGTGAAAAGCAGGCTTTCGCGGAAGCTGACGCCGTTTTCGGCGGTGATCACCGCCGGCACCGAGACACCGGACAGCGTTTGCAGGTGTTCCAGCAACGGTTTATGCAGGGTAAAAGGCACCAGCGCGGCGCGGGTCGGCAACACCTTAAGACCAAACTGCTCCGCCAGCTTGTAGCCGAACGGTGAAGCGCCCAACCCCGGCATGGAAAGCCCGCCGCTGGCCACCACAAGTGAGCGAGCACTCACTTTCTCGCCATTCAACGCCAGTTCGAAACCGGCTTCGGTTTTTTCCACGCCCAGCACTTCACTGCGCAGGCGCGTCGTCACCTGGCCCAGTTCGCACTCTTTAACCAGCAGTTCGACCACCTGCTGCGCCGAGTCATCGCAAAACAGCTGCCCCAGCGTTTTCTCGTGGTAGGCGATGCCGTAGCGGTTAATCAGATCGATAAAATCCCACTGGGTATATCGCGCCAGCGCCGATTTACAGAAATGCGGGTTGTTCGACAGGTAGGCGGCCGGTTCGGTGTACATATTAGTAAAGTTACAGCGTCCGCCGCCGGACATCAGGATTTTGCGTCCCGGTTTTTTGCCGTTATCGAGCAGCAGCACTCGGCAACCGAGTTGCCCCGCCTGTGCCGCGCAAAACATGCCCGCTGCGCCCGCACCTATTACCACGACATCAAACTGTTCCACCTGCGCCTCTCTGAATAAAAACCACAATCGCGACAAAAGGCCGCCATATTACGCCGTTTCGCTACCGGTAACCGACAACTTTACGGCGGCAGATTGTAAAGCCATGCCGCCGCCAGCGCCATAGTAAGAAAATATTACAGTACGCTTATCATCATAAGGTTATGATATTTCATATCTTTGTCATGCCAGCGCCATCGTTTCGTCATGTTCAAATCAAAAAAACGTCATATTTTCCTTTTCCCCGGCCCCGGTTGTCACGGATAATGCGCGGCGTTCATGTCCACAAACTGGCGTAACGCTTATGCTGCATTTGTTCGCAGGCCTGGATTTCCATACCGGCCTGATGTTAATTCTCGCATTGTTGTTCGTGTTGTTTTATGAAGCCATCAACGGCTTTCATGATACGGCCAATGCGGTCGCTACAGTAATCTATACCCGTGCCATGCGCTCGCAACTTGCGGTCGTGATGGCGGGCTTGTTCAACTTTCTTGGCGTTATGCTCGGTGGTTTGAGTGTTGCTTACGCCATTGTTCACCTGTTGCCTACCGATCTGTTGTTGAACGTCAGTTCAGCGCACGGATTAGCCATGGTCTTCTCCATGCTGCTGGCGGCGATTATCTGGAATCTCGGCACCTGGTATTTCGGTCTGCCGGCCTCCAGCTCCCACACGCTGATTGGCGCAATTATCGGTGTTGGTTTAACCAACGCACTGATGACTCACACTTCGGTGGTGGATGCGCTTAACGTCCCGAAAATGATCGGTATTTTCCTGTCATTGCTCATCTCGCCGCTGGTCGGCATGATGGTCGCCGGGCTGATGGTGTTTGCCTTGCGCCGCTATTGGAGCGGCAACAAGAAACGCCAGCGTATCCACATGACCCCTGCGGAACGTGAAAAGGTCGACGGCAAACGCAAGCCGCCGTTCTGGACCCGTATCGCACTGATCCTGTCGGCTATCGGCGTCAGCTTCTCGCACGGCGCCAACGACGGCCAGAAAGGCATCGGCCTTATCATGCTGGTGCTGATCGGCGTTGCTCCGGCCGGCTTCGTGGTCAATATGAATGCAACCGGCTATGACATCACCCGTACGCGTGATGCCGTGACCCACCTGCAGCAATATTACCAGCAGCACGGCGATGCCCTGTCACACGTGGTGTCCCTGACGCCGCTGGTGCCAAGCCCGGAAGATGAGGTTTCGCCGAATAAGCCGACCGAGTTCCACTGCGACAGCTCCCGCGCCATGCCGGCGATTGAGCTGACGCAGGGCTTGCTGAACAATCTGCAAAGTTACGATCAACTGACGGTAGAACAGCGCAGCCATCTGCGCCGCCTGCTGATGTGCGTAACGGATACCGCAGACAAGGTCGCCAAACTGCCGGAAACCTCCGCCGCGGACCAGCGTTTCCTGAAGAACCTGCGTCAGGATCTGCTGCAAACCGTTGAGTATGCACCGCTGTGGATCATCGTTGCGGTTGCTCTGGCGCTGTCACTCGGCACCATGGTTGGCTGGAAGCGCGTTGCCACCACCATCGGCGAGAAAATCGGTAAGAAGGGCATGACCTACGCTCAGGGCGTGTCGGCTCAGATGACCGCAGCCTTGTCGATCGGCGTGGCCAGCTACACCGGTATGCCGGTTTCCACCACCCACGTGCTCTCTTCGGCGGTAGCCGGGACGATGATCGTGGACGGCGGCGGTGTACAAAGTAAAACCGTGAAGAACATCCTGTTGGCCTGGTTACTGACCCTGCCGATTTCGATTCTGCTTTCCGGTTCACTGTACTGGCTGGCGCTTAAGGTTATCTAAGCAGCTTGTTCCATGAGAAAGGCGGCCCGATGTGGCCGCCTTTTTTTTGCTCGTAACCAGGGAAACCGCCCGGTTTTAATACCAAATCATCAGCGCCAGCAGGCTCACCACCACCAGCCCGCACAGGGCGGAAGTCAGCATAAACTGGCCGCGCACCCGCTCACAACGGCGGATAAACTCCGGGTCGTGATGCTCGACGTAGCGCTGCGAGAAGATGTAGCGCACCAGCCGCAACTGCTTGCTCGGCTGACCGTGGGCAGTAAAGAAACCGCCGCCGTCGACGTATTGGTACAACAGCGGATCGCAGCCGCGCAACACCACCAGCAGCGCACGCAGAGAAGAGTAATACCGCACCATGTTTACCACACACACCACACACAAAGCCCAAAACAGCGCGACGGTACTGATCATGATTGCCCCCTCAAGGCGTTGTTATCCGCGGCGCTCCGCCGGGTCCAACTGCCCTACCTCGATGCCCATTACTGCGGGAGCCTACCGCTCCGATCCCCTTTTTACCGCTCGGGCCGCGCATAACCCACAGCCTCTGAAACAAGCCGCCGCCAGGCAAGGTACCGGTAGCGCGGACGGGCTCAGAGGAGAAAGGGTGAGGCCCATATTCATTATTGTAGGTGAATGAAACGCAAACTGGCCTGAGCAGTCGATAAAATTTACCGCAACCTGCCCATTTGTCATACATCGATGGGTTATAAGTGATAACCGCCCTGCCCGCCATTCCCGGTATTTTCCACGGCCAGATGGGCGTTTGGGACTATACTCTGTTTAAGAATGCTTATGTTTCAAGCGGTCAAATCGCCAATAACCCCAGTAATGATAGGATTTTCAACCCGGCGGGTGTAAAACTGACGGGAGTAGAGATGAAGAGATTTTTTGATGCAACACACTGTGATCGCCCCAACATATCATTGTGTTATCTGAATGATAAAATGCAGGTAAACCTAAAGCGCCAGGCTGGTACGCTGAAATGCCTGCTAACCCTTTAATCGGCATTATATGGAAGGAGTATTCTCATGGCTTACAAACACATTCTGATTGCGGTAGACCTGTCCCCGGAGAGCAAAATTCTGGTGGAAAAAGCCGTATCTATGGCGCGACCGTACAACGCCAAAGTTTCCCTGATCCACGTAGATGTTAACTATTCCGACCTGTATACCGGCCTGATCGACGTTAATCTCGGCGATATGCAAAAGCGTATTTCCGAGGAAACCCACCACGCGCTGACCGAGCTTTCGCAAAATGCCGGTTATCCGATTACCGAAACCCTGAGCGGCAGCGGCGATTTGGCACAGGTGCTGGTCGATGCCATCAAGAAATACGATATGGACCTGGTGCTGTGCGGTCACCACCAGGATTTCTGGAGCAAGCTGATGTCCTCTGCGCGCCAACTGATCAACACCGTGCATATCGATATGCTGATTGTGCCGCTGCGTGACGAAGAAGACAGCGCCGAAGATTAAGTAAGCGCTCGCAAACTTAGCCTGCCAACGCCCGCCTCTTGCGGGCGTTTTTCGTTATACCGCGATCATTAATCGCTTGTTAATCAACCGCCCTCCAGTGATATAGTCGCTAAAGACACAACATCATCCCCCACACTTTATCCATACCTATATTTATAAAAATAGTGGGGGAAATTAATGCCAAAAGGAGTTATCCATGGAAAATACCGTATCGGTAGAGTCGTTTTTGTCCTCACTACAACGCCACAATCCCCACCAGCCTGAATATTTGCAAGCGGTAAGAGAAGTGTTTACTTCGCTGTGGCCGTTTATCGAACGCAATCCGCGCTATCGCGAGCACGCGTTGCTGGAGCGGTTGGTGGAACCGGAGCGTGCCATCCAGTTCCGCGTCAGTTGGGTGGACGATCGCGGCCAGGTGCAGGTTAACCGCGCCTGGCGCGTGCAGTTCAATTCCGCCATCGGGCCGTATAAAGGCGGTATGCGTTTTCATCCGTCGGTGAATTTATCGATTCTGAAATTCCTCGGCTTCGAGCAGACCTTCAAAAATGCGCTGACCACCTTGCCCATGGGTGGCGGTAAAGGCGGGTCAGATTTCGATCCGAAAGGCAAAAGCCAGGCGGAGATCATGCGTTTCTGCCAGTCGCTGATGACGGAGCTGTACCGCCATCTTGGCCCGGATACCGATGTGCCCGCCGGGGATATCGGCGTTGGCGGCCGTGAAGTCGGCTTTATGACCGGCATGATGAAAAAACTGTCCAACAACACCGCCTGCGTATTTACCGGCAAAGGGCTGTCGTTCGGCGGCAGCCTGATCCGGCCCGAGGCCACAGGTTATGGGCTGGTCTATTTCACCGACGCCATGCTGCAACGCCACGGGCTGGGCTTTGAAGGGATGCGGGTCGCCGTTTCCGGCTCAGGCAATGTGGCGCAGTACGCCATCGAGAAGGCGCTGGAACTGGACGCGCGGGTGATCACCGCGTCTGACTCGGGCGGCACCGTGGTCGATGAGGCCGGTTTCACCACCGAGAAGCTGGCCCATCTGGCGGAAATCAAGAATCAGCGTTATGGCCGGGTGGAAGACTACGCCCGTGAGCGCGGCCTGGTCTACCTGGCCGGCCAGCAACCCTGGAGCGTGCCGGTGGATATCGCTCTGCCGTGCGCAACCCAAAACGAACTGGATCTGGAAGCCGCACAGTTGCTGATCCGCAACGGGGTCAAAGCCGTGGCCGAGGGCGCCAATATGCCCACTACCATTCAGGCTACCGATGCGTTCCTGGACGCCGGCGTGCTGTTTGCACCGGGCAAGGCCGCCAACGCCGGCGGCGTAGCCACTTCCGGGCTGGAGATGGCGCAGAATGCCGCGCGCATCAGCTGGCGGGCAGAAAAAGTGGATGTACGTTTACAACATATCATGGCGGATATTCATCAAGCCTGCGTCGAATACGGCGGTGAAGGAAAGCAAACTCACTATGTGCATGGCGCCAATATCGCCGGATTCGTCAAGGTTGCCGATGCCATGCTGGCACAGGGCGTGCTGTAACCCATACTTAAGGTGACATTGATCACACATCCGTTAAATGCTTCAATGCCGGCTCTCCTGCCGGCATTTTTACCGCCCCAAAACGCCATTCCCACCCTTTGATAGTTGCGACAATGTAAACAAAAATGGTTTATCTTGTTAAATAAATGATGATTTTCCGTAGTAAAATTACCACCACTAAATTATTAAACATTTAATTAACATTAAAACTGCCATAATTTTACCTCAATGTGCGCAGATCACATTTCCTCAACTTCGGTTACGCCCCCTCTTCCATTCCTTTGTAATCTGCACTGGTGGAAAAACATCCACCCCTACAGATAAAAAAGGTACAGCGAATGAAATTTAACCTCGCATTATTAAATGCATGTGTGGTTTCTGCGTGCATGTTATCGACAACACCTGTTTTTGCGGCTGAAAAGTACGAGATCGCCGTGGTTGCCAAAGTGACCGGCATTCCCTGGTTCAACCGTATGGAAGTGGGCGTAAACGACGCAGCCAAAAAGCTCGACGTCAACGCTTACCAAACCGGGCCTTCCACCCCAGATCCGGCCGCACAGGTCAAAGTGATTGAAGACCTGATCGCCAAAAACGTTAACGCCATCATCGTGGTGCCAAACGACGCCAAGGTGCTGGAACCGGTGCTGAAAAAAGCGCGCGAGAAAGGCATCGTGGTACTGACCCATGAATCCCCGGATCAGCAGATCGGCCAGTGGGACATCGAAACCATCGACAGCGAGAAATATGCGCAGGCCAACGTTGATGAGCTGGCGAAAGACATGGGCGGCAAAGGCGGTTACGCCATTTACGTCGGCTCGCTGACCGTGCCGCTGCACAACGCCTGGGCCGATTCCGCCATCAAATACCAGAAAGCCAAATACCCGGACATGTTCGAAGTCACTTCGCGCCTGCCGGTGGCGGAAAGCATCGATAAATCCTACGCCACCACGCTGGATTTGATGAAAACCTACCCGCAGATGAAAGGCATTATCGGTTTTGGTTCCCTCGGCCCGATCGGTGCCGGCCAGGCGGTCGCCAAGAAGCGCGCTAAGGACAAAATCGCCGTGGTGGGCATCGCCATGCCGGCGCAGGCCGCCCCTTACCTGATGCGCGGCGATATCAAGAAAGTGCTGCTGTGGGATCCGAAAGACGCCGGCTATGCGCTGGTGACGGTGGCCGACCAATTGTTGCAGGGCAAGGAAGTAACCAAAGATTTGTCGATCGAAGGGCTGGGTAAAGCCGACGTCGATATGGATAAAAAAGTGATTCGGTTTAATAAAATTCTTGAAGTCACCAAAGATAATGCCAAATCGCTAGGATTTTAACCTTAATTAATATTCGCCACACCGGGAAAGTTATTCAATAACGTCGGCGCGCAACCCACCGCGCACCGAATTTCAGCCACTATTATAATATACCCTATCGCTTTCAACTTGCAGCTAGACGGCCAGCTTGCTCATCCCCAGGCGCTTACTAAAGTCAAGTAACTGGGGTGCGCAAGTGCAGATAACAACGCTGCAACTTGAAAGATGACGGGTATAAAAACCTGCACGGGTTAACGCTATGGCAGCATCCACCGCATTTATCACCCTGGAGAATATCAGTAAAAGATTCCCAGGCGTGCTGGCACTGGACCAGATCAACCTGACGCTGAATATTGGCGAAGTGCATTGCCTGGCCGGACAAAATGGCTGCGGCAAAAGCACCATTATTAAAATTATTTCCGGCGTTTATCAGCCGGAAAAAGGCGCCAATATTTCGCTGGAAGGCAAACTTTTTCATTCCCTGACACCACAGCTCTCCGGCTATTACGGTATTCAGGTGATTTATCAGGATCTGTCGTTATTCCCCAATCTGACGGTGGCGGAAAATATCGCCATTCATCGCTATCTGCCCGGCGGCCATTTCTGGGTGCGCAAGCAGGTGATGCGCCAGACGGCGCTGGACGCCATGGCCCGCATCGGGGTGCATATCGATCCCGATAAAAAAGTCGAAAAACTGTCGATTGCCGATCGCCAACTGGTGGCGATTTGCCGCGCCATAGCCGCCGAAGCGCGGCTGGTGATTATGGACGAGCCTACCGCATCGCTGACGCGCCAGGAGGTCAACGGCCTGCTGCGGGTGGTCAATGAGCTGAAAGCGGCGGGCATCTGCGTGGTATTCGTCAGCCATCGCCTGGATGAGGTGATGGAAGTCGCCGACCGTATTAGCGTAATGCGCGACGGCAAGCTGGTCGGCACCTACCCGGCAAGCCAGCTCGACAGCCACGAACTGGCGTTCCTGATGACCGGCCAACGCTTCCACTACAGCCAACTGCCGGCACGCCCGCCAGCCGATACCGCCCCGCTGCTCGAAGTCTGCAACCTCAGCCGGCGCGGCAAATACCGGGACATCAATCTTTCGCTGCGCGGCGGCGAAATAGTCTCGATCGTCGGGCTGCTCGGCGCAGGCCGCACCGAACTGTGCCTCAGCCTGTTCGGTATGACGCGCCCGGACAGCGGTGAAATCAAAATCGACGGCCAACCGGTGCGGCTGCACAACAACCGCGACGCGGTGCGCCACGGCATCGGCTACGTGTCGGAAGATCGTCTGACCCAGGGGTTGATCATGGAGCAGTCGATCTACGACAACACCATCGTCACGGTGTTTGATCAACTGCATACCCCGCTTGGGTTGCTGGATCACGCCAAGGCGACCGAGCTGGTCAACCGGCTGATCCGTGACCTGAACATCAAGGTGTCCGACAGCGCGTTGCCGGTCAAAACCCTGTCCGGCGGCAACGCCCAGCGCATCGCCATCGCCAAGTGGGTAGCGACCCAGCCGAAGATCCTGATCCTCGACTCGCCCACCGTCGGGGTGGATATCGCCAACAAAGAGGGGATCTACCAGATCGCCAAAGATCTGGCCGAGCTCGGCATGGCAGTGTTGATGATCTGCGACGAGATCCCGGAAGCCTATTACAACAGCCATCGGGTGATGGTGATGCGCAAAGGCGAACTGATCGTCGAGTTTTCGCCGCACCACAGCACCGAACAACAGATCGCCGAGGTGGTGAATGGATAAGTCATTACTGGCCCGCCTGGCCGGCCGGCACGAGTTTTACCTGGGCCTGCTGGTGTTGCTGCTGGCCATTGGCCTGAGCGTCGGCACCAGCGAATTTCTGACGCTCGGCAACCTGACCGACGTCGCCACCAGCTACGCCATTCTCGGCATTCTCGCCTGCGGCCTGTTCGTGGTGCTGATTGCCGGTGGCATCGACATTTCGTTCCCGGCTATCACCGCCATCGCCCAGTACGTGATGGCTACCTGGGTTATTCAGCACGGCGGCGGCTTCCCTTTGGCATTCGTGCTGGCGATGGGCGTAGGCCTGCTGCTCGGGCTGGTGAACGGTTTTCTGGTGTACTGGCTGAAGGTGCCGGCCATCATCATCACCATCGCCACCCTGAATCTGTTCTACGGCTTGCTGGTGTACGCCACCAACGGCACCTGGCTGTACGGCTTCCCGGACTGGTTTATGGACGGCATCAACTGGTTCTCGTTCCAGGGCGCCGATGGCTACGACTACGGCCTGACGCTGCCGCTGCTGTGCCTGCTGGCGGTGGTGATCGTCACCGGCGTGCTGATGAACTTTACCCGCCTCGGCCGCCAGATCTTCGCCATGGGCGGCAACCGCGATGCGGCGTCGCGCCTGGGGTTGAACCTGCTGCGGCTGCACTTCTACGTTTATGGCTACATGGGTATTCTGGCCGGTATCGCTGCGGTGGTTCAGGCGCAAATCACCCAGTCGGTCGCCCCCAACTCGTTGCTCGGCTTTGAGCTGACGGTGCTGGCGGCGGTGGTGCTCGGCGGCACCAGCATGACCGGCGGCCGCGGATCGCTGACCGGCACGCTGCTTGGCGTAGTGTTGCTGGCCTTCCTGCAAAACGGCCTGACGCTGCTCAGCGTGTCGGCTTATTGGCACCAGGTGTTCAGCGGCGCGATCATTTTGATCAGCATCAGCAGCACCGCCTGGAATGAAAAACGCAAGCTGGCCAAGGAGCTATGACATGAATTCGTTAACCCGCCTGATCCCGAACGATCGGATCATCCGCCTGCAAAGCGCGATCATCATTGCCGTGGCGCTGCTGTTTGCCGGGCTGCTCGGATCGCGTTTCTTCAGCGTCGGCAACTTCCAGTCGATCGCCTCGCAACTGCCGATCCTCGGCATGCTGGCGCTCGGAATGGGCATTACCATGCTGACCGGCGGCATTAATCTGTCGATCATCGCCGGTGCCAACGCCTGCTCGCTGGTGATGGCGGCGATTATTGTCAGCCATCCGGATCAACCGCTGTTTTTAGCGCTGGCGCTGCTGGCCGGGTTACTGGTCGCGGTCGCCATCGGCGCGCTTAACGGCGTGCTGATCGCCTGGATCGGCGTTTCGCCGATTCTGGCCTCGCTCGGCACCATGACGCTGATCACCGGCCTGAATATCCTGCTGTCCAACGGCGCGGTGATCTCCGGCTTCCCGGCGGTGATTCAGTACTTCGGCAACGGCAGCCTGCTCGGCATTCCGGTGGCGCTGCTGCTGTTCCTGCTGGTGGCCGTCGGCCTGTGGCTGCTGCTGGAGCACACCACGCTGGGCCGCAGTTTGTACCTGATCGGCTCCAACGAACAGGCCACCCGTTTTAGCGGGGTGAATACCGCCCGGGTGCAAATTGCGGTGTATATCCTGTCCGCCCTGCTCGGCTGGGGCGCAGCCCTATTGATGATGGCCAAGTTCAACTCGGCCAAGGCGGGTTACGGCGAATCCTACCTGCTGGTGACCATTCTGGCCTCGGTGCTGGGCGGCATTAATCCGGACGGCGGTTTTGGTCGGGTGCTTGGCCTGGTGCTGGCGCTGATCGTGCTGCAAATGCTGGAAAGCGGCCTCAACCTGCTGGGCGTCAGCAGCTATCTGACCATGGCCCTGTGGGGCGGTGTGCTGATCCTGTTTATCGCATTACAGAATCGAAAAGCCTGACTGGAGAAGAATAATGGCGAGCTATTTTATTGGCGTAGATGTAGGTACCGGAAGCGCACGCGCAGGGGTATTCGATCTCAACGGTCGCATGGTCGGGCAGGCCAGCCGACCCATCGATTTGTACCGCCCGAAGGCGGACTTTGTCGAGCAGTCTTCGGACAATATCTGGCAAGCGGTGTGCAGCGCGGTGCGCGATGCGGTCAACCAGGCCGACATCAACCCGATTCAGGTCAAAGGGCTGGGGTTCGACGCCACCTGTTCGCTGGTGGTACTGGATAAAGAAGGCCGGCCGCTGACCGTCAGCCCGTCCGGCCGCACCGAACAGAACATCATCGTGTGGATGGATCACCGGGCGATCGTTCAGGCCGAGCGCATCAACGCCACCAAACACCGGGTGCTGGACTTCGTCGGTGGGATCATCTCGCCGGAGATGCAAACCCCCAAGATGCTGTGGCTGAAGCAGCATATGCCGACCACCTGGGCCAATGCCGGCTACCTGTTTGACCTGCCGGATTTTCTCACCTGGCGCGCCACCCAGGACGCCACACGTTCGCTGTGTTCGACGGTGTGCAAATGGACTTACCTCGGCCATGAACAGCGCTGGGACAAGAGCTATTTCAAACAGATTGGGCTGGAAGACGTGCTGGAACACGACGCAGCCAAGATCGGCAGCGACGTAAAAATGATGGGCGAACCGCTGGGCCACGGCCTGACGCAGCGCGCCGCCGGAGAGATGGGCCTGATTGCCGGTACGGCGGTCAGCGTGTCGATCATCGACGCTCATGCCGGCACTCTCGGCACGCTGGGCGCCACCGGGGTTTCCGGCGAAGTGGCGGATTTTAACCGCCGCATCGCACTGATCGGCGGTACTTCTACCGGCCATATGGCGATGTCGCGTACCGCGCGCTTTATCGGCGGCGTTTGGGGGCCGTATTACTCGGCAATTCTGCCGGAATACTGGCTGAACGAAGGAGGTCAATCCGCTACCGGCGCGTTGATTGACCATGTGATCCAGTCTCATCCGTGCTATCAGGATCTGCTGACGCAGGCGAAAACCCAGGGGCAGACCATCTATGAGGTGCTGAACGCCCTGCTGCGCCGCATGGCCGGCGAGCCGGAGGACATCGCCTTCCTGACCCAGGATATTCACATGTTGCCCTATTTCCACGGCAACCGTTCGCCGCGCGCCAACCCGACGCTGACCGGCACCCTGACCGGGCTGAAGCTGTCGCGCACCCCGGAGGACATGGCGCTGCATTATCTGGCGACCCTCCAGGCGATCGCGCTTGGCACCCGCCATATTATCGAAACCATGAACCAAAGCGGCTACAGCATCGACACCATTATGGCCAGCGGCGGTGGCACCAAGAACCCGCTGTTCGTGCAGGAGCACGCCAACGCCACCGGCTGCGCCATGCTGCTGCCGGAGGAGAGCGAAGCGATGCTGCTGGGCGGCGCGATGATGGGCACCGTGGCGGCGGGCGTGTTCGACACGCTGCCGGAAGCGATGAGCGCCATGAGCCGCATCGGTAAAACCGTCACGCCGCAGACCAACAAAATCAAAAGCTATTACGACCGCAAATACCGCGTGTTCCATGAGCTGTATAACGACCATATGAAATACCGCCGGCTGATGCAGGAGGAAGCCTGATGCAGCAGGAATGGCAGCGTGCGGCGGAGGCCTGGGCCGTCTATAGCCGCGAACTGGCGCAACTCAGCCAACGTATCGACGCACCCACCTGGCAACGGCTGCTGACGCTGCTGGCGGCGTGCAAGGGCAAGATTGTGGTCACCGGCGTCGGCACCTCCGGCATCGCGGCGCGCAAGATTGCCCATATGCTGGCCTGCGTGGAACGGCCGGCCATCTACCTGAACGCCACCGACGCGGCGCACGGCGATTTGGGCTTTCTGCGCGGCGATGATCTGATGATTCTGATTTCGCGCGGCGGCAATTCCGATGAGCTGACCCGCCTGCTGCCGACGCTGCAGGCTAAAGGCGTACCCTTGATTGGCGTGACGGAGAACCCGGATTCGGCGATCGCTCATGCGGCGCAACTGGTGATCCGCACCGGGGTAGAAAACGAGATAGATCCGCTGAATATGCTGGCAACTACCTCTATCGTGCTGGTATTGGCGATTTTCGATGCCGCCTGCGCCTGCCTGATGGAACGCAGCGGCTACAGCAAAGAAACCCTGCTGGCGGTGCATCCGGGCGGTGACGTCGGGAAAAGTCTGCGCGAGCAGGAATAACAGCGGGGCGAAGATTTTCGCCCCTTGGGAATAAATAGCTTACAACGGCATATAAATATCGAAGCGGTGGCTCTTGGTCAGGCTGGCCGCGTGCGCAGGCACGTTGGCCAACGGCGGGGCGTAATCCGGCCGCTTCACCACCACGCGTTTGGTCGCCAGCCGACGCGCAGGTTCCAGCAGGCCGTCGGCGTCGTCATCGCTGCCCACCAGCGACTGAAATACCCGCATCTCTTTCTTCACCAGCGCGCTTTTTTGCTTGTGCGGATACATCGGATCGAGATACACCACTTCGGGCCGTGGATCTAGGCCGGTCAGCGCGGTCAGGCTGGAGGCGTGCAGCAGCGTCAAACGCTCACGCAGCCACGGGCCGATTTCCGCATCCTGATAGCCGCGTTGCAGCCCATCATCCAACAGCGCCGCCACCACCGGATTGCGTTCCAGCATCCGCACCTTGCAGCCCAGCGAAGCCAGCACAAAGGCATCACGCCCCAGCCCGGCCGTCGCGTCCACCACCTCCGGCAGGTAACTGCCCTTGATGCCGACCGCCTTGGCCACCGCTTCGCCGCGCCCGCCGCCGAAGCGGCGCCGATGCGCCAGAGTGCCGGAAACGAAATCGACGTAAATCGCGCCCAGCTTGGGTTCGTCGCGTTTGCGCAGCTCCAGCCGCTGCGGCGTCAGCACCAGCGCCATCAACGCGTCGTCGTCCGAGGTTAACTGCCAGCGCTCCGCCAGAATAGACAAGGCGCCGGGATCGGCGCCTTCTTCACACAATAAACACACACTCACCGGTGAGTTATCCTTTAATACCGTAATGGCGCAGCATAGCATCCAGCTGCGGCTCACGGCCACGGAAGCGTTTGAACAGTTCCATCGGCTCTTCCGAACCGCCGCGCGACAGGATGTTGTCGAGGAAGGATTTGCCGGTTTCGGCGTTGAAAATCCCCTCTTCTTCAAAGCGCGAGTAGGCATCGGCAGACAGCACTTCCGCCCACAGATAGCTGTAATAACCCGCCGCGTAACCGCCGGCAAAGATATGGCTGAAGGCATGTGGGAAGCGGCCCCAGCTCGGTGAAGGCACCACGGCCACCGCTTTTTTCACTTCCGCCAGCGTCGGCAGGATTTGCGCGCCTTTTTCCGGGCTGTACTCGGCGTGCATGCGGAAGTCGAACAGACCGAACTCCAGCTGGCGTAGGATAAACAGCGCCGCCTGGTAGTTTTTGGCCGCCAGCAGCTTGTCGAGTATCTCTTTCGGCAGCGGCTCGCCGCTCTGATAATGGCCGGAGATAAAGGCCAGCGCTTCCGGCTCCCAGCACCAGTTTTCCATAAACTGGCTCGGCAGCTCGACCGCATCCCACGGCACGCCGCTGATGCCGGAGACGCCGGCGGTATCGATTTGGGTCAGCATATGGTGCAGACCGTGGCCGAACTCGTGGAACAGCGTGGTCACTTCGTTATGGGTGAACAGCGCCGGTTTGTCGCCCAGCGGGCGGTTGAAGTTGCAGGTCAGGTAGGCAACCGGCTTTTGCAGCGAGCCGTCGGCCTTGCGCAGGCTGCCGACGCAGTCGTCCATCCACGCCCCGCCGCGTTTGTTTTCACGCGCGTACAGGTCAAGGTAGAAGCTGCCGCGCAGTTCGCCGTTGGTATCGAACAGGTCAAAGAAGCGCACTTCAGGATGCCAGGTATCCACATCCTTGCGTTCTTTGGCGGTGATGCCGTAAATGCGTTTCACCACTTCGAACAGCCCTTCTACTACGCGCTGTTCGGGGAAGTACGGGCGCAGCTGTTCGTCGCTGATGGAGAACAGGTGCTGTTTTTGTTTTTCGCCGTAATAGGTGATGTCCCAGGCTTCCAGCTCATCCACGCCGTAATGCTGTTTGGCGAAGGCGCGCAGCTGCGCCAGTTCCTTCTCGGCCTGCGGGCGGGCACGCTTGGCCAGATCGTTCAGGAAACCGAGCACTTGCTCCGGGTTTTCCGCCATTTTGGTCGCCAGCGATTTGTCGGCGTAGCTGGCGAAGCCCAGCAGTTCGGCCAGTTCGTGGCGCAGCGCCAGCGTTTCCGCCATCACTTCGCTGTTGTCCCATTTGCCGGCGTTCGGCCCCTGATCGGAAGCGCGGGTAGCGAAGGCGCGGTACATTTCTTCACGCAGCGCACGGTTGTCGCCGTAGGTCAGCACCGGCAGGTAGCTCGGCATATCCAGCGTAAGCAGCCAGCCGTCCTGCTCTTTGGCCTGCGCCATCGCCTGGGCCTGTGCCAACGCGCTTTCCGGCAGGCCGCTCAACTCGGCTTCGTCGGTAATCAGTTTGCTCCAGCCCATGGTGGCGTCGAGCACATTGTTGCTGTAGGTAGAACCCAGCTCGGACAGGCGCGCGACGATCTCGCCGTAGCGCGCCTGTTTTTCCGGCGACAGGCCAATGCCCGACAGTTCGAAATCACGCAGCGCGTTTTCCACCGACTTGCGCTGTGGTGCGCTCAGTTGGTTAAACGCTTCGCCCTCTTTCAGGCTGCGATACGCCTGGTATAGCCCCTCATGCTGGCCCACCCAGGTGCCGTATTCAGACAGCAGCGGCAGCGCCTGTTCGTAGGCGGCACGCAGCTCCGGGCTGTTTTTGACCGAATTCAGGTGCCCGACCGGCGACCAGATGCGCGACAGGCGATCGTCCGACTCCGCCAGCGGCTGACACAGGTTATCCCAAGTGAACGGCCCCGGCTGCGCGACCACGCGCTCTACCGCAGCGCGGCAATCGGCCAAGGCGGATTGCACCGCAGGCACGATATCTTCAGGGCGAATGGCGGAAAACGGCGGCAGGGAAAACGGTGTCAGCAACGGATTTGTCATAGGGCAGTCCTGATTAGCGTTGGGGCCCGCCGCAGCGGGCAGGCCTTAAAATGCGAATGAATATCTAACATGGAGCCAAGCAGCGGGAAAATCAATGGCCGGGCGTTGATAGATAGTGCCTTAAAGGCTGCTCTGGCGGATTTTCGCCGCCAGCACGGCCAGATGCTCATCGTCGGCGCGAGCGGCGTCGTGCGAGGAAAGATACCCCTCGTAACGCTCGAAAAACTTGGTCGATTTGGACTCTATCGGCTGCCAGTGATCCAGCCCGGCGGTGCCGTGCATCGGGATCAGTTTGGCATGCACGTGATCGACGCCAAAGCCTTCGAACACCATGCCGCAGCGGCCCACGTCGTCAAACGCCCGGTCGAGCAATTGCGCCACCCGCTTGGTCGCCAGCATCAGTTCGCTGAGCGCCTCGTCCGGCAGCGCAAAGGCGTAGCTGTCAAAGTGCGCCTTGGGGATCACCACGCTGAAACCTTCGGTATTCGGGTAAATGGAGAGAAACGCCATATGCGCGTCGTCCTCCCAGATTTTATGGCACGGCACTTTGCCCGCCACCATGTCGCAAAATAGGCAGTTCATTTTCTCTCCTTGTGATTCACAGCGTTTCGACCAATTCGAATTCTTCGAACACCAGCCACATATCCGGCGCAAAGCTGCCTTCACGGCTGAAAAAAGCCCGGTGCCCCTGCTGCCAGAACGCCAGGCTTTTATCCCCTTCACCCTCTTTGGCCGCCATCTCGGCGCTGACGTCACAGTAGCGGATCAGCCGCAGGGAGAGCGTTCTGATCACGCAGGCGGGTTCCCCTCGCCCATCAAGGATGACGCTATAATCGCCCACCAGAGGCGACTTCTCTTGCCGGTAACTGGCATAAGAACCGCAGGTCGCCGTTTTATCCCCGCTCAACACCAGTTGCAGCAGTTCATTGGCCAATTCGGGCCCATCGCCGAATGCCCAACGCGCAGCCTCGGGGTAACGGTCCAAAATCGCGTTTTCACTCATCGTGTTATCGCTCCCTTTAATGACCTGCGGCAACGCAGTTCAGTTTTTCCCTGCCAGACAGTTTATACTGTGCAGATTATAAGCCTTCATTTTCTTCAGCACGCTCCGCAGGAGCACAAGGAATTACCACCAGCCATGTTAAGTTACCGCCACAGTTTTCACGCCGGCAACCACGCCGACGTGCTCAAGCACACCGTTCAGAGCCTGATCATTGAATCGCTGAAAGAAAAAGACAAACCTTTCCTGTACCTGGATACCCACTCCGGCGCAGGGCGCTATCAGCTGAGCGGTGAGCACGCCGAACGCACCGGGGAATACCTGGAAGGCATCGGCCTGCTGTGGCAACGTGACGATCTGCCGGAAGAGCTGGCGGCTTACATGAGCGTGATACGCAATTTTAACCGCACCGACAGGCTGCGTTACTACCCGGGCTCCCCACTGATTGCCCGTCAGTTGCTGCGCCCGCAGGATAAAATCCACCTGACCGAGCTGCACCCGAGCGATTTCCCGCTGCTGCGCAGCGAATTCCAGAAAGACGAACGCGCCAAGGTGCAGCGTGCCGACGGCTACCAGCAACTGAAATCCCAGTTGCCGCCACTGTCGCGCCGCGGGCTGATCCTGATGGACCCACCGTACGAGATGAAAACCGATTATCAGGATGTGATCAAAGGCTTGCAGGAAGGCTATAAACGTTTTGCCACCGGCACTTACGCACTGTGGTATCCGGTGGTGATGCGCCAGCAGATCAAACGCATGCTCAAAGAGCTGGAAGCCACCGGCATCCGCAATATTCTGCAGATCGAACTGGCGGTAAGACCGGACAGCGATCAGCGCGGCATGACCGCCTCCGGCATGATCGTGATTAACCCGCCGTGGAAGCTGGAACAGCAGATGAAAAACGTGCTGCCGTGGCTGCACAAGACGCTGGTGCCGTCGGGCAATGGCCACCATTTGGTGAACTGGGTGGTGCCGGAATAAGCCCCCCGGGCGCGGTACACCGCGCCTTCACCCCACCTATCGCAGCCATCGACGCAATCTTTGCGACAAACCCGTATCAGGCGTTAAACTCTTACCCTCTTCGATTCACACAATTCATGGAAATCCCAGATGACCAAACATTACGATTATCTAGCAATTGGCGGCGGCAGCGGCGGCATCGCATCGATCAACCGGGCAGCCATGTATGGCCAGAAATGCGCACTGATTGAAGCCAAGGAACTGGGCGGCACCTGCGTGAACGTGGGTTGTGTACCGAAAAAAGTCATGTGGCACGCGGCGCAGATCGCCGAGGCCATCCACCTGTACGGCCCGGATTACGGCTTCGATACCACCGTCAACGCCTTTGACTGGAAGAAGCTGGTCGCCAACCGCACCGCTTATATCGACCGTATCCATAATTCCTACGACAACGTGCTGGGCAAAAACAAAGTCGACGTGATCAAAGGTTTCGCGCGCTTTATCGACGCCCACACGGTGGAAGTGAACGGCGAGAAGATCACCGCCGACCATATCCTGATCGCCACCGGCGGCCGCCCGAGCCACCCTGACATTCCAGGCGCCGAATACGGCATCGACTCAGACGGTTTCTTCGAGCTGGATGCGATGCCAAAACGCGTTGCCGTGGTCGGCGCGGGCTATATCGCGGTGGAGATCGCCGGCGTGATGAACGCGCTGGGGGCCGAAACCCACCTGTTCGTGCGTAAACACGCGCCGCTGCGTACCTTCGATCCGATGATTGTCGAGACCCTGGTGGAAGTGATGAACACCGAAGGGCCAAGCCTGCACACCGAATCCGTGCCGAAAGCCATCGTCAAGAACGCCGACGGCAGCCTGACGCTGCAACTGGAAAACGGCAAGGAATTCACCGTCGACAGCCTGGTGTGGGCGATTGGCCGCGAACCGGCGACCGATAACCTGAACCTGAACGTTACCGGGGTGAAAACCAACGAACATGGCTATATCGACGTCGATAAATACCAGAACACCAGCGTAAAAGGCATTTACGCGGTGGGCGACAACACCGGCGCGGTCGAACTGACCCCGGTCGCGGTCGCCGCCGGCCGTCGCCTGTCCGAACGCCTGTTCAACAACAAGCCGGAAGAGCACCTGGATTACAGCAACATCGCCACCGTGGTGTTCAGCCATCCGCCGATCGGCACTATCGGGCTGACCGAGCCGGAAGCTATCGAGAAATTCGGCGCCGACAGCGTGAAAGTGTATAAATCGTCCTTCACCGCCATGTACAGCGCAGTGACGCAGCACCGCCAGCCGTGCCGCATGAAGCTGGTCTGCGTGGGTAAAGAAGAGAAGATTGTCGGCCTGCACGGCATCGGCTTGGGTATGGACGAGATCCTGCAGGGCTTCGCCGTCGCCATCAAGATGGGCGCCACCAAGAAAGACTTTGACAATACCGTGGCGATCCACCCGACCGCAGCGGAAGAGTTCGTTACCATGCGTTGATGTGCCTGCCCGGTGGCCTATGCCGCTGGGTAAACGACAACAAAAAGGTCAGGTGCCTCAGGGCCCTGACCTTTTTATATTTGACGATTATCGAGATAACACCTCTGTATTGATTTTCGGGTACTCCCGATGGTGACTCAGGTGCGGACGCAGAGACATCCTCTCTCGCTTAACAGCGTGCTTATGACCTCGGGGAAATTAAAAATAGCGGCTGAAAATGGCAATATCACTGAATAACGTTAAATAACCTCATTTCAACTGTATATATATATCATCCATATCAAATTTAAAATACACGCTTTATATATCCCATCAACTAAAAACCTCCTCCCCAATCGTTTGTCAGTATAAAAGTCTGCAGCCGCCCCATTTCCAGACCTTAACTCCCATTATTGCCAATTTTTTTAACCTGACATTCTTAAATGAATAGATTACTGATATTTTATATAGGCCGTCATTGCAATTAATCGGAATGATTACGTTATTAGCATTCACCATTAAAATAAGTCCCTACACTATGAAAAAATCTTATTTAGCCTTGGCGATAATTTTAACCTCGCACAAATCTTTATCGGCCATTCCTACTGCCGGCCAGGTTATGCGCGATATTGAACATGAGCGCCCAACCTTACCTGCACCGGCAGAGTTAACGCCAAAATTAAGGAGTGCGCGTGGGGGAAACATAAATCATGAAGAAAATAACGCACCTAAAATACTCGTTCATGGATTTTATATTGAGGGAAATAGCGTTTTAAAAACATCAGACTTGCTTAATAAGCTGAAGAATTTTAACGACAAAAAACTCTCGCTGCAGGATCTGCAGGATGCCGCTCAGGTGATCACGCGCTATTACCAGGAAAAGGGCTACGTCTTGACCAAGGCTTACTTGCCCAAGCAAGACGTCACTGAGGGGTGGGTCCGTATCCATATTGTCGAGGGGCACTTTGGCAAACTGCACCTGAATAACCGCACGCGCGTTAGCGCAAACCTGCTGCAAAACGCTTTCGCAGGAATAAAAAGCGGTGAGGTGATCTCGGATGCCGCACTTGAGCGCGGGTTACTGCTGTTAAGCGACATTCCCGGCATTGAGGTTAACAACACCTTGCGCCCCGGCGGCCAACCCGGAACGGCTGACTTGCTGGTTGAGGCCACCCCAGCCCCCTTATTCAATGGCACTCTTACGGCCGACAACTTCGGCGATCGTTATACCGGGGAATATCGGCTCGGGGGCAATATCTATCTTAATAACCCGCTTGGCCTCGGTGACCAGGCAAGCTTGCGTCTGTTAGGCAGTAATAAGCATCAACAATATTACCGAGCAACCTACGACCTTCCGGTGAATGCCGGCCCGGTTCGCGTTGGTGCCGCCTATTCGCAGATGAGCTATCGCCTGGGGGAAGATTTTGCCGTGCTTGACGCACATGGGCGAGCAGAGATTACCAGTGTATATGCCTCCTATCCGGTCATTCGCGCGCGCCTGTTTAACCTGTCGATGCAATTGCAGTATGAAGACAAGACGCTCCGCGACGATATCGATCTGTTTGAAAAACGCAGTAAGAAAGATGTCGGTTTATCGACATTAACCCTGAACCTCAATAATCAGGATCGCTGGTTAGGCGGTGGACAAAGCGCACTGTCTATCAGCTATGGGTTAGGAAGATTAAATATCGGCGATGAGCAGGATCGCCTCTGGGATGAATACGGCGCCAAGACTTTGGGGCGCTTTAGCAAAGTCAATATTAATGCGCTTCGCCTGCAAAACCTCGGAGATCGTTTCCAGTGGGTGACGCAAATCAATGCGCAATGGGCATCAGGCAATTTGGACTCCTCGGAAAAATTCAGCCTGGGCGGCCCTTATGGCGTCCGAGCCTATGACGCCGGCAGCGGTAACGGTGATGAAGGCATACAGCTCAGTACAGAACTTCGCTACGCCTTAATGCCCGGCTGGCAATTGAGCACCTTTTTCGATCAGGGTGCCGTCAGGATCAATAAACAGCCCTGGTCGTCCGAGAATAACACCGCCCGCCTGACCTCCGTCGGGGCCGGCATCGCGTGGTTTGGCCGCCAACAGCAAGTCAACCTCACCACGGCATGGCCAATAGCACAAGAAAACACGGCCGCCCCCCCTACACATACACCCAGAGTTTGGCTCCAGACATCCTGGAATTTTTGATTGTCTGGAATGAAACCCGCACTGCTCGGGAAGCAGCACTTTATAAAACAAGGAAATCATAATGAATAAAATCTACGCATTGGTATGGAACCCCGCGCAAGAGTGCTGGAACGTGGTCAGCGAAAACAACAGCCGCCGCGGCAAGCGCAGCAGCAAGCGCCGGCTGGCGGTGGCGCTGTCGCTGCTGGGCCTGGTGGCGCTGGAGCCGGCTTACGCCTTGCCGACCGGGCAGAATATCGTTGCCGGTCAGGGCGCTGTCTCTACTAACGGCCAGCAGATGACCATCAATCAGCAAAGCGACAAGCTGATCACGCAGTGGGACGGTTTCAGCGTCGGCGCCAATGAAGGCGTGAAGTTCAACCAGCCGGGCAGCAACTCGGTGGCGCTGAACCGCGTGATGGGTGTCAACGGCAGCGATATCCAGGGAAAAATCGACGCCAACGGCAAAATGTTCCTGGTGAACCCGAACGGCGTGGTGTTCGGCAAGAACGCCCAGGTGAACGTGGGTGGGCTGGTGGCCTCGACGCGTGACATCAGCAATGCCGATTTCCTGGCCGGAAAGAATCACTTTGTCGGCCAATCCCAGGCGGAAGTGCGTAACGAGGGTACTCTGACCGCCGCCCAGTCAGGCAGCGTGGCGCTATTGGGCGCCCGCGTCAGCAACCAGGGCGTTATTCAGGCGCAGATGGGCAGCATCGCGCTGGGTGCGGGTGATGACATCACGCTGAACTTTGACGGCGACAAACTGTTGAACCTGCAGGTAGACGGCACAGCGGTGAATGCACTGGTGCAAAACGGCGGCTTGCTGAAGGCCGAGGGCGGCCAGGTGCTGATGACAGCTAAAACGGCCAGCAGCATGCTGCAAAATGTGGTGAACAACCAAGGGACTATCGAAGCAACCACCCTCAACAATCAAACCGGTCGCATTATGCTGGATGGCGGCGATACGGGCACCCTGAGCGTCGGAGGTCGTCTGGATGCCAGCGCGGCCGCAGGCAATGGCGGCATGATTGAAACCCGGGGCGCACACGTGATGATTCAACCCGCCGTACAGGTGACCACCCGAGCGGCCAACGGAAAAACCGGCAGTTGGAAGGTGACCACAGCCCAGGTCAACGTCGCCGATAACGGCACGCTGAATGGCGCAACCCTGGGAACCAGCCTGGCAAACAATAATGTGGCCCTGACCAGTACCGAGGGAAATGTCTCCGTCTCTGCGCCAGTGAACTGGTCGAACGGCAATACATTGTCGCTGACCGCCGAACGTGCAGGCATCCAGTTCAATGCCCCACTCGACGCCACGGGTGCCGGTGCAGCATTGGAACTGAACCACAAAACGGGTTATGCGCTGAATAACGACGCAGCAATCACCCTGTCCGGCTCCGGCGCGGCATTCAGTGCCAATGGCGAAAATTATCAAGTAGTACAAAGTCTGAAGCAACTGTTGGATATCGACAGCCGACTGGGCGGCCGTTACGTGTTGGGCACTAATATCACCCACGACGGCAAGGTACAAGCCATCGGCAGTTCAGCCGCCTTTAGCGGCGTTTTCGACGGCCTTGGCCATACCGTTAAAGGGTTGACGATTGACAGCAAAGGGCCTCACAGCGGGCTGTTCAGTGCTTCTACCGGCAAAATCAGCAATCTGACGCTGGATTCATTGACCGTGGCCGGCAAGGACACAGGCTCTTCAGTTGGGGCATTAGTGGGCCGCAATGAAGGTGAGATTATCAACGTTAAAGCCGTCAATGTGTCTGTCAGCAAAGGTAGTGAGCTAGGCGGATTAGCCGGCAGGAACGAGGGTGCGATCGTCAATTCTTCCGCTACTGGCAAGGTAATCGGCAATGGCGAAACAACATCGATCGGCGGCCTGGTGGGCGTGAACTTTGGCAACAAAGCGTTCATACGCAACAGCCAGGCAAATGTTGAAGTATCTGGAACCATGCAAAACAGTAAGTTCGAAGGCGGCGCTGGCGGACTGGTTGGCGTGAATTTTGACGGAATAATCGATAATTCGTCCAGCCACGGAAATGTCACGGCTAAAGGTTCTGATCTTAGCGTTGGCGGACTGGCAGGCTTTAGCACTGCACCAGGGTACATCGCCAATTCTGTTGCTACCGGCAGCGTAAGCGCAGGAAAAGGCAGTTATGTTGGCGGCTTGATCGGCCTGAACAACGGCGCGATTAATAACTCCGCCGCTAGCGGCCAGGTCAATGGCTCGGGTTCTGACGCCATCGGTGGGCTGGTAGGTTGGAATCTGCACGGCACAATCACTGGCACCAAGGCTAGCGGTAACGTGTCGGATCTTGCCTCGGCCAATGTGGGGGGGCTGATCGGCAATAACTACTCTGGCAAAGTGCAACAATCCGAAGCCAGAAGCACTGTGACTGGCGGTGCCAACGCCAATATCGGCGGTTTAGTCGGCCACAATCACGGCGAATTATCGAACGTGGCTTACTACGGGAACGTCTATGCAGGAAAAAACAGTCTGGTTGGCGGTTTGATTGGCTTGCATACGGCGGGGACGATTGCTGCGGCACAAGCCAACAGTAACGTCACAGGTTATAACAGCGCATCTGCCGGTGGTCTGGTGGGCGAAAACAACGGGATGACACTGAGAAACGTCAAGGCATCCGGCTCTGTCACCGGTGGCCAAAACGTCGGCGGTCTGGTGGGCAATAATATTGGCGGTAACATTGATAACGCCAGCGCCCAAGGCACCGTGAGTACAGGCAGTAACAGCCGTATTGGCGGGTTGGTGGGCAATAACGACCGCGGGACCCTCACCAATACACAAGCGCTTGTTAGCGTCACTAGCGGAGATAAGAGCTACAGCGGCGGTTTAGTGGGGTATAACAACGGTACATTGTCTCAGGTCTCTGCAACGGGCGATGTTATCGGCGGGGCGGAAAGCTATGTCGGTGGGGTGGTCGGTATCCATGCCGTGGGTACATCCAACCGTATTTCGCAAGCCAAGGCTTCGGGGAAAGTCACCGCCGGCAGAGACAGCAACGTGGGGGGATTAGCGGGACAAAATGAAGCGTTGATTGAAAACTCTTCGGCTGCCGGGCAGCTCAGCGGCGGAAACGGTACCTTCTTCGGCGGCCTCGCCGGCAAGAACGGCGGCAAAATAAATAGCTCGATGTTTAATGGTAACATTAAGCCGTTAACGCCAGCGGCGGGCCAACACGTCGGCAGCCTGGCGGGCGTTAATTTCGGCTACCTAACCGGCAATAAAGTCTCGGGCGAGTCTGAAAAGCTGCCTTTGGCAGGCATCAATATGCGCCCAGGTTCAATTAAGTAAGCATCAACCGGCAGACAGTTTGTCTGCCGGTTTTTATTACCTATTTGCAGATCAAAACAAGAACGAATCTCCCCCGCTCATAACAACCACTAATCACCTATGAAAAATTTATTTGGCCGTGGCAATAACCTTAACTTTTTCAAAACCTTTAGCGGCTATTCCTAATGCCGGCCAGGTCATGCGTGACGTCGAACAGGAACGCCAAACACTACCGCCGCCCTCAGATTCAGCGACTGAAATAAAAAACACCAAAAAAATCAATAATAACGTAGAAGAATGACGCCCCCAGAATTTTAGTGCATGGGTTTATCATCGAGGACAACGGGGCATTAAAAACGCCAGACCTGCTAAAAAAACTGAAGGGTTTTAGCGAAAAAAAACTTGCGCTAAAGGATCTGCAAAACGCCGCTCAGATCATTACTCACTATTACCAAGAGAAAGGTTACGTCCTGGCCAAAGCCTATTTACCTAAACAAGACGTAACAGGGGGTTGGGTGCGTATAACCATCGCCGAGGGTAACTTTGGCCAGCTGCGTCTGAATAACCACACCCGCGTAATTTCGAAGCTGTTGCAAAAATCGGTCGCAGGGATGAAAAACGGACAAGTGATTTCAGACACCGTTCTCGAAAGAGATGTATTGCCGTTAAGCGATATCCCCGGTATCGAAGTCAACATAGTGGCGGCATGGCCTATTGCGCAGAGCAACAGTATCGCCACACCAACACAAACCCCCCGCATTTGGTTGCAGACTTCCTGGCACTTCTAATTGCCTGGAATAAGCCCTGCACGGCTCGGATAGCAGCCCTTCGGGTATGAACCCACAGCGGGAACCGCAAACGCGGCGGCCAGTACCGCATGCACCAGCTTCACAATGGCAGGAAAACGACCCAGTGAGCCACAGGCAATCTTCAGCCCAATATCGATATAGCGCAATGCCAATAAGGGGGCCGATACCATGTACAAACGAAAAGATAAGTAACGCGATAAATTAAATGGGGGGTGATCGGGGTTTCAAGAAATAAACACCCTATTATGCATACGCATAATCACCCCAAAAAATGATAGCTATATAATTAAAAAAACATCAAGTTAGTTTGTTTTTCTGCGCGGGAAAATAACCCTTCTTTTTTTAGCCAAAGACAGATGCTTGTAAAAAGAAAAGACACTTAAGGCCAATAAAAAAACAACAGCAATCAACAAAACAGAATTCCCTTTCAAAATAAACATATCACTTCACTCCCTCAACAACCAATTAAACAGGTCATTCCTCTTTCTGAAATTAAGCTTGCGCATCACAGACTGTTTATATGTATGCACGGTTTTCACACTCAAGTGCATATACTTTGCCGCTTGCGTTTGATTAACCCCTAAACGGAGATAAGAGACAACCTCCTTCTCTCTACCACTGAGCCTTCTGCTTAAGCAAAAAAAACAGGGCGTTGCTGCAGCACTAATTATGCTCATTCGCCAAAGTTTGTCATCCAACAGATGAAACAAAGCCTCAAGACCGCCATGACAATCTAAGACCCCTAATTCACGAGAGCATGTATTCTCCTTCGTCGTTTGGGCAGGTTTTATTTTACGTATAGCGATATACAACGGGGAAACGGCCGTCTCGTGCGCACCTCTGTCGCAATAGGTCACACTTCCTGATTCAGACTGCGAAATAAAAATTAGATCGACGGCGGCGTTACTGTTTTCTTCTGCTAAAAACTCAACGGTTTTTCCCCTCAGGGTGAAGTATTCTGATAACGCATATTTCAACCCCTCTGCAAAAAATAGATTATTATCTATGATAGATATTTTCACTGACATCTCTATTTCCCTCCTTTTAAATGACGCTCCTGTTTACATAAACCGCGGATCATCTGGGAAAAAGGCTATTGCTTGCCGCCGTAGCTTTTCGGCCTGCGTGTTGTTCCCCTGATGCTTCAATATCAAGTACAAACTGGCGTATACATTTCTATCTATATGTTTTTTCAAATAGCCGTTGGCCCAGTACGCGTAGCCGGATAGCAATGCCTCATCCTGTGTTTGGTTGAATAACAGCAATGCATAGACCTGTTGATCAAACTGCCGGCGTTCACTTTGCACCCAGCTGGCTAAAGGGGGCATGACGGCGACTTCACGCATATCGGTAAATTTATTCTGTTCGGCCCGCGTCAGGGCCATACCGCCCTGCAAACCGGCCAACATCACGATCAGGGCGAGCAGAGCGCCTATCGGTAGCAGAATAACGAGAACTCGCCGGCCAACCGCGCTTAGCGCACTACGCTCATGGGTTGGCGTAACCTGACGATCCAACATCGCCAACAACAGCAGGAAAACGGCCCAATGCAGCGTCGATAAATAAAACGGGTACTCCGTCTGGGTATGCATGGCCATGGGCAACAAGGCAAAACAGAGCGCCAGCGCGATACCCTTTCCCGACGAACAGGCTTGGTGCCAGGCCTTACCTGCCAAACGCCACCCGGCAAACAAAAGCAGCAACATGCCCAGCAAGCCCGACACCCCGCCTTCAACCCACCAGAACAGCAGCTCATTATGAGGGTGTACAGCCACCCCAACCCCCAGCGTCGACTCTCCTAATGCAGCGCGAAAATGCTGGAAACTGTACTCAAAACCGCCATAACCCCAACCGATCAATGGCTTGCCTGCAATCATCGCCAGCGAGGTGTTCAGCATGACGCCACGTGCGCTGTCTGAGCCCGCATGGCTGACGGCGCCAATCGGGCCGCCCCAACTCAGCACCGCAACGCCAATTGCCACACCCAGTAACATCGTTACCGTCACAACAACGCTGCGCCACGGGTATTTTTTTGCGTGAGCGACAATAAATAACAGTGCGGCCGCACCGCCGCCCAACCAGCCAATGCGCGATTGCAGCCACACCAGTAAAGCGGGGAATACCGCCAATAGCAGAGCCAATAGCATCAGGCGCAGCTTTTCATACCGCTTTGCCCGCAGGCTAAAATCGGGCAAGAGAAACAGCATTAATGCCAAAACCAGACCGGTAGCGGTGAAACTGGCCAGCAGATTGACCTGCTGGAATACCCCATAAGGGCGGCCACCGATGAACGGGTACGGGATCCCGTTCCCCAGCCCAAACAGTTGCAGCAATGCGATAAATGCCTGCACCACCACAGCCAGTAAAATGGCGTAGAACGGCCAATGATGCGTTCGTTTTGATATCTCCGTTTGCAGCCAGGAAAAATAGAAAACCCATCCGCCGAATAATCCCGCCCAGCGCCACAATGCCGCCTCCCGCCATTCGGGCCGGGTATAAAACAACGGAATCGCCAACAGCACTAAGGCGACAAAAAATAACTTAGCCGTGGGTGTTATTATGATGTTGCGTTTTCTAAAACCCACGCCCAGCCAGATAATCATGACAAGTAGTGCTATCATGATCCAACTGAGAATATTTTGCGGCAGAGCTAAACTCCCTCCCCCCATATTGGGGAGATAACGATGCATTGCCAATCCGAACCATAGCCCAGAAACAATAATTATAAAATAATCACCCGTCGTTCGAAATATTCGCATAAATATAACCAGAAAAGTATATTTAACTTGTAATTTTATTTTCAATATATATTACAAACAGCATCAGAACGGTAATTACCGCATTATAAATGCACGTGAAATAAAATTTATAATTACAGTATCGCCAACACGGCTACTGCAGAAGCAGAAAAATCACCTGCGGAAACATTACCGTTACTGCTTAACGTCGATGAAAAAAGCACTGAGACGCCATTTCCGCCGGGTACCCGCACCGTCGTACCGGTTGCGCCTGCAATATTATTGACCTGCAGTTTTGATTTCAAGCTGCCGTCCGAGCGTAATGTCACTACGTCACCGCCATTGTTTGCCCGTGCGGTTATTTTTACGGTGGCCTCACGGTTGCAGCTTACCTGCGCATAAACGCTCTTGGTGTTGCCATTTACGTTATCTTGATTTAGCACGCCGTGCGCCAAATTAATATCGCCGCCAATCGAACAGGATACCGGCTGCAAAGGCGGTTCAGTGGGTGGTGGAGTTATAGTTCCCGAACAAGAGTCGCCGAACATAGACAGACCGCCGGAGTCGCTGGCAGCGTATAAAAGTATACATCTGTTCTCATTGGCAACCTGCTCCTGGTCGAGCCAGTTGACAATAACGCCGCTTCTCGGCAGAGCGTAACTCCACTCTCTAATAATTTTGCTAGTGGTCTGCGTTCCCCTCAAGTTGTATACATAGTCCTTCCATTGCACTTTAGCAGGATTACCGGTGCCGTCTAATGTTAACATCACATAACATTTCCCCCCCCCACCCACAGTTGAGGTTACCTGGATTTCTCATGTCATTCGCAGAAGTAATGACGTAGTATAAATCGTTACCCCGTAAATCCCATTCAATATTGGTGTCGTATGCTTTAGAATTCTTTGAAAAAAGCATCAAAGAAAATATGAACAGCAGACCCAATATACCTCTGCCAATATTCATCTTGTTGCACATATCAATTCACTCATAGTCCAGTGTAAAAGTGGCAAAGACCCCGCGACCAATCGTTTTATGGGTTATCGCAGCTGGCTCACCGCGCACATAAGCCTGCAAATTAATCACGTTGCTGCCGTCGGTCAGCGCATAGGCCCCGGATTGCTGGTTCAGCGGCAAGGGCTGCCCTTGCGGGGTTTCCATGCCGATAGCTACGCCGCTCGCCATTCGGGTCGGGTATAAAACAACGGAATAACCAACAGCACTAAGGCGACAAAAAATAGCTTAGCTGTTGGGGTAATTATGATGTTGCATTTTCTAAAACCCACACCCAGCCAGATAATCATGACAAGCAGTGCCATCATGCTCCAGCTGAGAATATTTTGCGGCAGGACTAAACCCATCCGCCCATATTTTTGATATGGAGATGCATTAAAAATCCAGCCCAAAGAAAAGCGACGCCAAGCAGTAAATAACGCCTCACCTCTGGTATTTCACTCATAAAAAACCACCAAAAAAATAATTTTATCGGACGCCATATTGGAAACCTTCAACTTTCCAACTCAATATTATAATTACAGTTAGTAGCACATAACCCCTCGGTATTTAGCATGATTCCGCATCATATAATAATGTTAGCGTTACAACGTAAACATGCTCACAGAGTAATTTCGATGGATTATCATAAGTTCTGCACGCCGTAATTAACGTCAATGCGGATACTGTGTGAGAACTCCACCACATCCATTAGATCAGTACCGACATTTATATACTACTATGTCACCATTATGTATCTTATAGGCAATGCATAATTGACCAATGTCGAAATATACAGAATTTATCTAACTGAGCTCTAAAAACCGTATAAAACCAAACGTATTCATTAGTAAATCACTTACGAGCCTCAAGATGAATATCTTATACCACCCTCAGAGAGGAATTAACGTTACATAAAATTAACCACAACTATAGCATTTCCAACATATTTTCCGGCGCGTATATTACTCCCCGAGTCATTTAAAACAGATGAAAACATAAAAGAAGATGTACCATTACTTTCATTTATCGATACCTCATCACCTCCAGCAGCCGGCTTACCATTAACAAAAAGTTTTGCATATAAACCTTGCGTGCCTAACCTGACATCATTCGAGCCAGAATCAGCAGAGAAAGCCGTTATTTTCACTTTTTCAGGAATAGCACAGCTCACAGAACCTGAAATATCCTTCCTTGAGCCATTTAATTCTGAGTTAAGTAATGTCCCATGTTCTATTATCGCAGAGTTCATAGTTACAGAGCAAACTTGATTTGGCGGTGGTAATTTCCCACAAAAAGAGTTTGGAAATGGTTTTCCATCACCATTCCTACCGGAGGTTAACCAGCCAGCATACATTAACCCCACGCAAGTAGCCTCATAATCTATAGGAAACTCTGCTCTATATGGTAATTTTTTAATTGCGAGGTAGGCGCGTCTTACATCCGCAGTGGTTCTATATTTTTGTGCCCCCTCCAAGCATGCCTTCGCCACTCGACATGAACCATCTAAACCAGGATTCCAAGATTTATACATCACATCCGGTCCAACATAACATTGTTGATACCCATAGCAAGGATTTGGGATCCCTTCAGGCTCATCCCAAGCAGTTATTTCTAAAACGACCCGCCCTGGAAGCATGGAAATTAAATTAACATATGCCCCAGCCTGGGCATTATTACATACAATAAAAAAAACAAAAAAAACACAACCTAATAAAAGTGAAATAAGCCTCATTATCCCATCCTATTATTGATAGTCCACTATCAGGGTTGATCCCGAAGAAAAATACCCTTCATCCAATTTAGCCCCTAACTTCTTTACAGGTACCGCCTGTAAATTAATATTATCGAAACCATCAAAGTAAAACCACTCATTGATTGCTAGTGGTTCATTTTTCGCAAAAAAGACCACACCGAGATCGGTTTTACTAGTCTGCAACGCCCGTTGATCAAATCCGCTCTCCACGCCATGTATTTTCATTCTCATAGCTCGCCTCTCTGACCCACTACATTTATATTTATAGTCTATATTCTTCAAATAATTACTCCCATCAATTTTAGACTCAAGCAAATTATTACCAAAGCTTACATTCATCACTCCACCATCATTTACAACACACGAAGACTCTCTTACTGTTATTGAAATCATAACGTTAGAAGTAAGATCTGCAAGTGCATATGTAGAAGTGAAAATCAAAGACAAAAAAAACAATATAATATTAAAAAACATACCCTCACAATCCTTAGATTAATTTCATTTTACACAAAAAAATCAAATAGACTGCAACTCATGATGAGCAACATTTTAAATAGATCTTAATGAATTTAAAATACCCCACCAAAAAACAAAACACTTATTCAATGAATGTAAATTAAATATGCCATTAACTACTCATAAAGTAACGTAAAAATCGCTACTGCTGAAAACGCCCCCAATCGAATAGTTTTATTTACTATAGCAGCAGGTTCGCCCTGCACATAGGCTTGCATAGCAATAATATTATTTCCGTTACTCAATAATCTGTTCTGGCCCCATATATTTAACGACAACGATTGTCCTTCTATTGTTTCCAAGCCGATAGCAACACCCTGTGCCTGATTGCCAGCATCCAGCGCCAGCAGGCCAGGCAATGCTGCACTTTCAGTACCGCCGAAACTGATCTTCACCGTTTTACCCAAGCTGGTGTCACAATCCACTAAGTGCAATTGAAACGGCTTGCTAAGCGTGCGCTGATACTGGTACAGGTATTTGTCCACTATAGTGCCAAAATCTAGTTCCACGCTTTCATCGCCCGGCTGCAGGGTACAAGGCTCCTCCACCAATGCACCATGCAACCGCATATTATCCGCAGCTACCACCGGCATGATGACTGTACTCGTCAGCAGGACGATAAGCATGATTTTTGTTATATGCATAACGCTCTCCTACTCCTATTGGTAATCCGCCAACAGCGTCGCCGTCACCGTAAAGATACCGGCCTTCAACTCAACGCCAGGTTTTTTTACCGGTACCGCCTGCAGTACAGGTGGGTTAGTCGCGTCGATATCCATGCGCTTATTCAGCGTAAAAACCTGACCATTCTGCAACAAGCGGATCCCCAGATCGGTGATATTGGTTTGCAACGCAGCGGCATCAAAGCCGGTGGGGCTACCGGTCACTTTCAGCCCCATCACCAGACCGCTGGTGCCCGGCTCACAGCTGATGCGGTAGTTCACCGTTTGTATATAATTCTGACCATCAACCTTGTTCACCCCAACCCGATCGCCAAAATCCACGTCTACCTGCTCACCGTTATTAATGATGCAGGGCGGCGGTGCATTTAAAGTGCCGAAAAACGCCATGTTCGGATAAGCCTGGGCCGGCCCTCCTCCCAGCAACAGCACAACGGAGAAACAGCGTAGCAATGTCATTTTCTTGCTCCTTTCTCTGTTCACTGGTAAGCCACCATCAGGGTTGCCGCTGCACTGAAGTCACCCGCTCTGAGAGTACCACCAGCCCGCTTAACGGGTACCGCCTGCAATAACGGCTTGTTCGGGTAGGTGAAATTCAGCCAACTGTTGATTGGCAACGGTAACCCATTGGCGCGCAGCTCAATCCCCAGATCGGTCTGCTCGGTCTGCAACGCGCTGTTATTAAACGCCGTAACGCTGCCCTCGATCTTCATTTTGATTGCGTTGAAAGCATTGTTTTTACATGTCAGTATGTAATCCACTGTCTTCATATAATTACTTCCATCAACACGCGTCGTCACCAGATCGTTGCCGAAGTCCACAAAAATTGCCTGGCTACCATTAATCACGCAGGATAGCGGGGCGATAATAGTGCCGGAAATATTAAGGTTGGTGACCGCATCGCTACCGGTACTGAACGCCGCTGTCGAAAGCAGCAGCACAGAAACAAACACAGATCGCCATGCTGGCTTGCTCACTGCACATTTTGCCTGCCGCATGCTCCACTCCTTATCAGTCATAGCTCAGCCGAAAATCCACCGATGCCGAATAGGCACCCGCTACCAGCGGCGCGCGGGTGCGCTCCGGCGCTATGATATACGCCAGCGTGTTCTGCCCCGGCGTCAGCAGCAGCGGTTGCCCGCGGCTACCCAACCGCACGTCCTGCCCCAAGGGATCGGTCAGGCGTAATGCCAGCCCGGAGACGCCCTGCGCCTTCACCAGGTGCGGATTGTTAACGTCCGCCGGCGCGCTGAAGCTTACTGTCACCGCCGGCTGATGCGCTGCCCAGGTCAGTGCCCCAGTGCGGCTATCGCGGCTGCCCGCCGGGCTGCGCAGGCAGTCCTGCAAACGCAGCTCAAAGCCCACCGGCGTACCCCGGTCACCCACCTGTTGCAGCCTGCCGGTGCCGGTTTCACCTAGCTGAATATCCTGACGAGCACTGCTCATCTCCAGCCGGCAGGCGCTTTCGGTCAATGCACCGTGCACCTGCAACACGCCGTTGGCACCATCGGTATACCAATTATCCACCGCCTGCCCGTGGGCATTCGGCAACAGTAACAACACCGCACCAAGCGTGATCGGCGCCATCAGCGCCAATGCGCCCAGGGTGCCGTAGTACTGCCAGTCGCGGTAACCCGGCAGGTGTTGACTCCATTTTTTGCTTATCCGTTGCATAGTCTTTCCTCCTGTTCACCTGCCCCGACTTACGGCTTTATGACTTGTCTTTCTCCGGCACCACCTGGCAAGTGCTGCCGCTGCAGTTAAAGGTCAACTGCGGACGGCCGCCATAATCGTTGATGTAGGTCAGGACTGGCGCACCGCCCAGTGCTGCGGCGCTGACGCCCACGGAGATATTGCCCTTCGGCGGCACCATCAACGGCTCAAACCCCTTCGCCCCTTCCACACCTTTTTTGCTGGCGGCATCCACCAGTGTGATGTAGTACGGCGTCGGGTTATTTACCTGGTACTTATCACCCTGTTTTGTCAGCGTCAGTTGCTCCTGCCATGGCGCTGCGTTCTGCTGCGGCGCGATCGCCGCCGGGCGATAGAACAGCTTGATGCGCGTCTGCAGCGCTATCTGCAGGGTGTTCGGCTTGTCGCTCTTCGGCGGAATCTCCCGCAGGTTGAAGTAGTACAACGTCTCGCGGTCCTGCGGCAGTTGTTTGGCCGCCGGCAGCGCCTGGATTTTCACCTGGCTCGGTTTGCCCGGCTCCACGCGCTGTACCGGTGGCAGGACCACCAGCGGGCTCTGAACTTTATTGCCCTCTCCATCTTCCAACCAGGCTTGCGCCAGGTACGGCAACTGTTTGTTCTGGTTGCTGATGTTCAGGCTGACCGAATTCTGGCCACCGTCAAAAATCACGCGGGTGCGGTCCAGCGCGATCGCTGCCTGCGCCTGCGGAGCCAGCAATACGCCCAGCAGGGCGGCGGTGGTCAGGCATTGTTTGTTGATGACAAAATGCGTTTTCATAAAAAGTCTCTCTTGCTGATTCAAATAGGGTGTCTGCGCTTAGGTTGCGTCTGACTCGTCGGCCGGCAGCGCCTGGCACGGCAACAGCAGGTTGCTCAGCGTGCTGTCCGGCAGCACCTTCGGCAGGCTGATGGCGCATTGCGCCGCGCCGCTCCAGTGCACCGTCATACGGTCACCGGCCTGAATGCCGCTCAGATAAACGCTGCCGCCGTCGTTCACTATCCCTGTTTCTTGTTTGTTGGCGTTCATCACCGTGGCGCCGAACGGCGGCGTACTGCCATCTGCCAGGGTGATCACCGCCATCGCCTTCTCCCCGGCGATCACGTCAAATTTGCGGTAACCGATCGCGCCCTCGGTCAGGGTGGCCTGCACCACCGATTTGGTCGCCTCGGCGTTGTCGCCCAGCTTGTTCAGATCAATACTGGCCTGGTTGCGGTAGTAGTTGCTCACGTCCGTCACCACCGCCTTGCCGAACATGTTGGTGTTGCTGGTGCTGCCGTAACCACGCACCGGCACCCCGGCCACGCCGCCGGTATCCAGCAGCAAACGCGTGCCGCCCGGCATGCCAATACGGTGTAATGCGCCGCCCTGTGGTGTTAATGTGGCCCCGCCCTGTGCGGAGAAGCCCAACGCGCTGTAGCTGCCTTCCTGGTAGCTGGCGTTGGCACTCATCTGGGTCATATCACCCTCGTGGTTGTAATAACCGCTCAGGTTGGCGCCAGAGCGTGAGCTGCCTGCGCTCAGTTGATAGTTATTATGTTCGTCAACCCGGTCGTAAACCCCCACCCTGTGGGTGGTATCACGCCCGTTTACCGTGGTGTTGTAGCTGAGGTTGGCACCGTTACCCCACGGCATAGACAGCGACAGATACATGCCATCATCATTGCTGCCGTTGTACTTGTTGCGGTAACCAGACAGCGACAGGCTCAGGTTCTTGAACCGCCCGATATCGAAGTAGCGCGACATCGTCAGGTTATAACGGTCATTGACCGGCCGATCCCAGTAGGTCTGGTGGTCGTAGTTCAGGTACAAACTGATCCCCGCATCCCGGAACTGTTTGTTAAAGGTGATGGTGTACATCTCCTTGTTATTGCCCATCCGGCGGCCCTCATGGCGAGCATCCAGATACTCGCTCATGCTCATGAAGTCCTGTTCCGAGAAGCGGTAACCGGCGAAGGTCACCTGGCTGTCCAGTTCGTCAAAGCTCTTCGAGTAGCTCAGGCGGTACGAGCCGCCGCTCAGCGTGCCGTCCTGCTGCGGCAAACGCGCCCGCGACTGGGTGGCGTCAAACGACAGCGCGCCCAGCGCCATCAGGTCACGCCCGATACCCAACGACGCCGCGTTATAATCTCCACCGCCCAGCGCACCGCCGTACAGTGACCAACCGTTGCTCACCCCCCAGGAAAACTCGCCGGTACCGAACAGCGGGCCGTCAGTATGATGCTGCCAATCCGACGGACGCCCGGCGGCAAACTTGTAGCGCACCGAGCCGGGCCGGGTCAGGTACGGAATGCTGGCAGTGTTCATCTTGAATGCCTGCACGCTGCCGTCCTGCTCTTCCACCCGCACATCCAGCTCACCTGACACTGCATCGTTGATGTCCTGTATGCGGAACGGCCCAGCCGCCACCTGAGTCTCGTAAATCACCCGGCCCTGCTGGCTGATGGTCACCTTGGCGTTGGTCTTCGCCACCCCCACAACCTCCGGCGCATAACCGCGCAGATTCGGTGGCAGCATATTGTCGTCCGACACCAGGCTGGCCCCGCTGAAGCGGAAGCTGTCGAACAGGCCGGAGTTGAGGTAATCCTCCCCCAGCGTCAACCGCGAACGCAGTGCCGGCAGCGCCCGGTAGGCATAATAGCGGCTCCAGTCCAGTTGCTGGTCGGTGCCCTGGCCGCTACCGGTCTGGCGGTTAAACTGCCCCTGCCAGTCGGCGCGCAGCCGCCAGGCCCCCAGGTTGGCGCCGGTAGTGCCGTTACCGCTCAGGCTATAGCGCTGTGAGCCGTCCCTCTGCTGGCGCTGAGTCTGGCCATTGAGGTTGTAGTCAAACAACAGCCCCGGAATGCCTTCATCCCAGCGCGAAGGCGGATCCCAATCCGCCGAGGCGTACTCCAGATAAGCCTGGGGAATGCTCAAGTACAGTGCCGCAGTGGCCAGATCGCCCCGAGCTTCCATGCCCTTCAAGCTGGTAATGTCCAGACATTCGTTCTGGTGCCACCAGCGCAACCCTTTCATCGCATCCGCCTTTAGCCCCAGTTGGTCCACCAATGCCGGTGAAAGACAGGCCTGGCTGCCTTTCGGATCATCGTCAGGCGGATAAAAAGGAACGCTCTGCTCCGGCAGCTCATTTTTATTGATGTTCACCGTCAGGCTGTAGGTCCCCGGCATCATGTAACCGCTACGGGAGAACTGGCTCAGGTCGATATTTTTCCGGTCGTTCACATCCAGCACGTCGGTATTAAACTGTATGCCGTCATCGGCAAAAGCCAGCGGCGCGGCAGAACTTATCGCCAGACAAATACAGGCCCTTAATAACTGAATACGAAACCGCGTCCCTGCAGGAAAAAACACCATAGCCATCTACCCTGTTATTTAATAATTTTTATCCGTGTCAGTAATAATCCAGCTTGAAACGTACCGCAGAGGAATAAGCCCCGACCCGTAATGACTGGCTATTGCTTACCAGCCGCATGGCATAATTCAGTTGCATAGTCCCTAATGAGATATTACCGAGCGACAGAGGTTTCCCTGGCATGGCAATATTTCCCTGCCCGTCGGCAATTTGCAGGGCAATGCCCTTTGCTTCACCTCGCACACCAAACAATACGCCATCCGCTTCACCATCAAAGGTCACCTGAAAGTGCTTCCAGTCCGGTAAATTATTATTGGGCCGGGTTAACACGCAGTTTATTAACTCAATAGAGAAAGGTTTAGTCATTCCCTGTCCATCACGAATAATATTCGCAACCGGAACTGTTTCCATATCAATAACCTGTTCCCTACTGCCGGCGGCAATGGCGCAGGCGGTATCAATAATGGCCCCTTGCATATTGACGCGTCCCCAGCCCTGTGTCGGGTGGGCGGCCTGAGCGCTGCTGATATATAACAACAGAGTCAATATGCAGGGGGTCATTACTTTCCCAGGAAAATGATTCATTGAATATTCCCTATTCAAAAATGTGTCTTCCGGTAATAAAGCATGCGGGCAAACCCGCATGCTGAATTCATTTCACCACCGCCGGGCTTATTGGTAAGCCAGGGTGAAGTCAGCCACGGACTGGAATTCGCCCGGAGTCACAACTGCGCCAGAGGCTTTGTTGCCCTGCAGGTAAGCGGCGAAGCTCAGGGTGTTATTGCCATTTTGCAGAGTCTGTGCGTTGGTTGCTTTACCCAGCTTGATAACCTCACCGGAACCATCGGTAATTGCGATGCTGGCGCCTTTGGCAACGCCGGTAATACCCAGTAAATTGGAATCAGATGAAGACGCCGCACCGCTAAAGGTAATAGAAACGGCGTTATTTTTACCGACGCCCCCTGTACCACCTGGGTTCAAATCACAGTTTTCCAGTTTAATCTGGAAGTTTTTCGGCGTGGATTTACCACCATCTTTCAGCGCCACGTTGGATACCTGGCCCAGGTTAACGGTCTGGTCTACGGTTTCCGGGGTAATAGAGCAAGGTGCGTCGATAATTGCGCCTTTAAAGGTTACGGTGCCGCGACCCTGGTTTTTAATATCAGCTTGCGCCATCATGGAAGTTGCGCCCAAAGCCAGTACTGCTGCCAACATAATTTTGTTCAGTTTCATAAAAAGCCCTTACATTCCTTTATAAGAAGAAGACATCGATAGTCAATTTTCAAATGTGTTGAAGAGAGTAGAGAAAACCCGTTTAGCCTAAGCTTTATCCTATCAACTCTATTTTCGACCAGCTCATCGCCAGCCACTACAATGTACCTAACCCACCAATCGTTTGGAATATTATAGTGTTAATATACAAAATTACGGAATTTAATAAACAAATATACCAAAAATATATATTTAAATTCCAAAAATGATTTAACAATTATAGTTATATATAAGAACGTAAATATTTATGGAGAGGGTTTTAATTAATACGTGACAAAAAAGCAGATTAATCCTACATCCAACCCAGTGGAGTTATTGAAAAAAGGAATCGGGAATAGCAGAATCAGGCCTCTCAAGGAAAAGACGAGGCTTTACTAAAATGATTTTCGTTATAAACAAGCAGATTAAATACAATGAATATGAAGGAACACTGGAAAACATTGACGATCCAGGTAACACGATCTTGTTGGTCAAGCCTGCGTGCAGGCTTTTGTCTATCTTCGTGAGAAATAATGACATGCTCATTAAACGTAAACAGCTGCTTGATGAGGTATGGGAGGATTATGGGCTTAAGGCGACAGACAGTAACCTGAACAATTATATTTCTGGTTTGAGAAGGTCATTAGCAAAGTTTGATGAGGAAGAACTTATAATCACCTACCCACGGCAGGGGTTTAAATTCACCGCAAAAAAGATAGTCAGGCAAGAGGCCAATGCAATACTGTCAGAAACGGATATCATGATTGAGCTCGAACAAAAAGAGGACATTAGGCCTGATGGCTCCAAAGAAGAGCGAAAACGCGCTAATTCATGGTTAAAAAAAACCATGTTACAGAAAATGGCTATCATTATAGTTATATTACTGCTACCGTTTTTTTTAAGCATGGCTTATAAACAAATCCCGGTCAGCAACATTACCAATCTGGGGCAATACAAGAACTGTGATATCTACTCAATCAAGTACAATGGAATGCAACCCAAGCAGCTTGAAAATATCATTTCCACACACTATACCTGCGAGGAAAAAGCTAATATTTATTATTACTTCAATATTCAGCAAAAAGGGCTAGCATCCCACGCATCAGTACTCGCTTACTGCCCATTGGATGTTTCCGCCGCTTGCGAATTCAGCTATGTAAAAAGTTAGAGGGGAGGAAGGTGCAGTGGAGTACGTCAGTGAGAACAAACAATAAAAACGCATAAAAATCGCCGTAACAAGATAAGCCCATGAAAAATTTTTCCTTCAGCCAGGTTAGTTAATCCCTAACAATCCCATAATAGCACTCTGCCCCCGAAGTGCTATTATGGGGGCGTGGTTTACCTGGTGGTCTTGGTACAAATAAATGCAGGTGCCCGGTTACCGGTAAAAACAAAACTGTTGTTGCTCAGCCGTTCAATTTTTAGCAAAAAATATTTGCTATTTAATATGGGTATCGTTTTGCTCACTTCATCCTGCTCGATGTTATCCGCCGGCTGTTTTTTGACGTCCTTGACGGTAAAGTGGTAATAACCGCTTTTATAGGTGTAATCGGCTTCAATCACTCTTGATATCGTATAACCTCCGTTTCCAGCGGAAGCATGCCCATTGATGACAAACGTTGTCTCACGAAATCCCGAGGGCACCACACTAAGCAGCAGCAGGCTCTCCTCTTTCTCGCCGTTAATCGGCCGGATAATTTTTATTACTGATTTACACGCAGGGACGTTATGGAAATCATAGAATAACCAAGTTATTCCAACAATAACAAATACTGACAACACAGCAATGATAATGCTTATGTATTTTTTATAATTACTTTTTATTAACAATTTCATGAATGTTCTCACACTGAGTTTCTACTCCCTGCGGCCTTGAATAAGGGCAGTAAGCCAGAAAAGATATTGCGTTTTTCATGCCGGTTCTGCTGACCAACATCTTGGTGTTAAAATAATAGACAGTTGCGGGTACATTGCAGTTGAATTTTGCTGACTCGATCAAGGGTTTGATTGCATCCAACTCATCGCTGTCATGCTTGACATAATGTGACACTGTCAAAACATCTATGGTGCAGCTACCTACCTTACCTATTGGGCGATAGTCAGCAGGATCATATTTATCAAAGAAAGAATACGTCGTTACCATAATGAGCGCCATAGCCAGTAACGCCAACGCAAGCAACCCCAACGGTTTCCACTTTTTCTCTACCGTGGTGACAGGCATAGTATCGATGGCAGAGGACACCGTGCTCTCAACCCCCATAGTATTAACTTCATCGGCAGAAAACATAAAGCCTTGCCGAGGCACAGTGACAATAATATCACTCTCACCAAATGAGTTGAATATCTTCCTGATCATTGAGATATAGTTATTCAGGTTGCTGTGGGTAGACGACTTGCCATACTCATCCCAGGCACTCGATAAAATAAATTCCCGTGTCAGCAGCAAATTATTATTCTTAACCAACAAAGATAATACCCTGCAAAGAGTGGCTGTGAGCATAACGGGTTCGATAGTGTCATCCAGTAACTCTATCGTAGATTTATCTTCATGAAAGACAATTCTTTTATTAATTATAAATTTCATTTATCCACTTATATTCCATCAAAAGATCGGTAAATAAGTAAAAATATTGCCCTAGCCTCACCGTTAAAAAATTAACTAGGAAAATTCTTATATCACAATACTACAACAAAAGAATAAAGGGTGTCCAAAGGTATTGATGAAGCAACCTGGATCAACCTACGCGTGTCAAAAACTGCCCGTTAACAAAATAAACATTACTCTATGAATTAAAAAGACTTTCTCTTTCAGACTACTCTTTTAAGAGTAAACAAGCTGGCCACTGATAGCTAAAGGCAAGGTGCTGCTTATGTTATTCTCTGTTAGCGTTCGTTGTTTCCACATTGTTGCGGGTCCCACCTGAATTCCACACCAGTGCCAATGCCGGGTTTCGAGAGAACGGCTCGCGTTGCCTGCCGGCAGGGTGCGGGAGTTCATCATCACCAGCCGCACATCAGGCCATCGATGCTTCTCTGCTTTCTTACGATAAATTAAACATGTTCTCCACCTCGATCAGTGCCTGTCTGATCGCTGCATAAAAGAAGCAACTTTTCGTTGTTCAAGCTTCCATAAGCAAAACATTCTTCAATACAAAGTGTATGTAATGGCATTATCCTGTGAGAAATACCCTTATAAATAGCAAGAACTTTTGTTATCAAAAACGTCATACAGGTCAATAAATCATATATTTCTGTCACTAACAGCATCACGTTTACAACAACCGAAAAGTGACAAAAAAATGACACCGATAAGCTTAAGCAACCTGGCACGCAGAGAAACGCCCATTTCCTTTAAAAAACACTGCCTTACTCTGGATGTTTTTACCGGCAGCAAAAAAAAGCAATATAAAGAGGCACCTATTTTATACATAAGGTGAAATAAACTTATAATTACTTGGTTTTCTCTGTAGAGGAAACAAAACAAACACCAAAAAAAACCGCCAACCCAGAACAATACTTCAATTGCAATAGAATAGCCGCCATAAGATTTCATCAGATAATACTGCATGGTACTTTACTTCCTCTGGGCTCAGTCATTTATTTGCGCCACTTAATTTTAGGTGTACAGGCGCACAGCTGAAACCAGGCCAACTTTCTAATCAGTATTATAAAGCTTTTATATCTATGGAGTGATAAAATGGAATTCCCAAGGAAAATTTCCTGCCTTTCGGCAATGATAATGTTTTGCCTCAGTGGCGGAGCCGCTTTTGCAGACACCACTATTCAGCCGGTCAACGGCAATATCAACCTCGCCGCCAATAATGTGCCGGTAGTGAATATCAATCAGCTGGGTCAGGATGGCGTATCTCATAACCAATACAGCCAGTTTGACGTGGGTAGCCAGGGCGTTGTATTGAATAATGCGCAAAGCGCCGTTCAAAGCCAACTGGCTGGTGCCGTCAATGCTAACCCGAACCTGGGTGCGGGCGCGGCCAAAGTGATCCTGAACGAAATCAACTCTAGCGACAGAACCCTGCTGAATGGGATGATTGAAGTCGCAGGCCAAAAGGCAGACGTTATCGTCGCTAACCGATCCGGCATAACCTGTAACGGCTGCGGGTTTATCAATACGGGCACCGGCGTGCTGACAACCGGCGAGTTGCAATTCAAGGATAAACAGTTCACGGGTTATAATGTTACGGGTGGTACGGTAGCGTTTGAAGGAAAAGGGCTGCAAAAAGGTGACGTTGATTACACAGCCGTGATCGCCCGTGCAGAAAATATCAATGCCGCAGTGCGAGCCAAAACCCTGCTGGTGCTGGCCGGCAAGAAAAACGTCAAGGCAGATTTGACCGGTTATACCAACCTGGAAAGCAAAGATCGGGCGCCAGAAGTTTTGGTTGATGTTTCCCAACTCGGCGGCATGTATGCAGGAAAAATCACCTTAATCGCCGATGAGAAGGGCGTTGGCGTCAATAGCAGTAACAATGGCAATAACAACGTCGGCAACAACACTGGCAATAACAACGGTAATAACAACGGTAATAACAACGTTAACATTGGCGGCAATAACGGCTCTGCCAAAAGCCCAATCAGCCTGAAAAACCAGGGTGAGTTGGTTACTGATGGCGGTGACTTGATGCTTTCAACCACCTCTATCGTAAACAAGGGTACGCTACTCTCTGGTGCCAATTCCTTTATTCAAACCACATCTCTGGAGAATACGGGTGAGATAAAAGCTAACGACTCCGCTCATTTTAGAACAACCCTGCTTAAAAATGACAATGTCATAAGTGCAGAAAATAACGTCACCATTAGTACAACTTCGGTCGAAAACAGTCGCAACGGCCAAGTTATTGCACGTAATGGTGGAATCGCTTTAAAAAATACCGCTTTCTCTAATAGTGGTAACATCCAGGCCCGCCATGAAATTACTAACTCGGGTACATCCTTCGCCAATAGCGGCACGCTGATATCCAGCCAGGGAGATATTACCAGCTCAGGCACGTCTTTCTCCAACACGGGGAGCCTGGTAGCCAGTAAAGGCGCCATTACTAGCTCAGGTACTTCTTTCTATAACACCGGGAATATCCAAGCCGACAAGAATATCAACTGGAAAGGCACCTCTTTTTATAATCAAGGCAAGATAACATCGACCCAAGGTTCTGTGTTCAACAATGGCAGAGACATCAATAAGCCTGTCGTTGTCTCCCCACCACAGCAATACCCATGGTGGTACCCACGCTGGTAATATTATTCCTCCGCCGCTTGGCGGAGGTTTTTCCCCCGATATAAAAAATTAATATGAAAAAAAATATTCCATTGCTGCTGAGCCTCCTGCTTACAGGGGTTGCCCATGCCGGTAATCTATTATCCACATTGGAACAACAGAGTGTCAGCCAGGAAAATAAAGAGCGAAATATCCAGAATAAGCTGCAGTCTGGAGGCCATACCGTCTTCACCCAACCGAGCGACACGCGGCAAGAGGCTCTCTTCTACCCGCAGGAAACCCCCTGCCTGAAGATCCGCACGGTGCAAATTGAAAGTGATGGAATACGCCCAACCCTCGCCATTAAACAATTGGCCGGTAGCGCGGAGCAGCAGTGCCTGGGTACAACAGGAATAAGCAACCTGCAAAATGCCATACAAAATCAGCTCATTGGCGAAGGGTTTATCACCTCTCGCGCGACGTTGACCGCCTATCATGCAAAAGAAGAGGCTATCACCCTTTCTCTCAGTTATGGCCGTGTCGGCATCCTAAGGCTGAGTGACGACAGCAGCGGGCATTTCAATCTGGCCAGCGCTTTTCCACTGAAAACCGGTGACATACTCAATATCCGCAACGTTGAACAAGGGCTGGAAAACATCAATGCCATCCCCGGCACCCAGTCCGATATCCGCATTATGCCCAGCCAAACACCGGGAGAAAGTAAAATTGAAGTGCTGCGCAGACAAGAGAAATACTGGCAGGTAGCATCCTGGGTGGATGACTCTGGTACCAAAGCCACTGGTCGCTATCAGGGCGGCGCCGCGCTTTTCCTCTATAACCTGACCTCGCTTAACGATACCCTCTACGCATCACGCTCACAGAATATTGAAAGATCTGACACCCGTGGCAATAGTTCACACGCAATATCTTACTCCCTTCCGTATGGGTTCTGGTCATTAGACCTGTTTGCAGGTAAGAGCAAATACCATCAGGGTATTCCCGGCTATGCTATTGACTACCAATATAAAGGCAAAGCAGAAAGCCTCAGCCTGCAAATTGGCCGAACGGTATCACGCGGTGCCCGGTACAAAACCACGCTCAATGCGCAGTTATTGGAGCGGGATTATCATTATTTTATTAATGACACGGAAATAGACCTTCAGCGTAAACGCTTAACCACTATAAAAATTGGTGCCAAACACCTGCACTACATTGATGATGCAAGGATTTCGTTGTCGCTGGATCTTTTGAAAAATATGCGATGGTTCCAGGCCGATCGTCTCGATGGTGCCTATAACTTAAGCAGCCACATTATTAAAGCCGAAGCCAGCGTATTTAACCCCTTCATGCTATCCGACCTTTCCATGGATTATAGGGGCGGGTTAACGTTACAACTCACCAACTATGACTTGCCAATACAGGACAAGTTAGGCATTGGGAGTCGTAATACCGTGAGAGGATTTGATGGCGAGCTCAACTTGTTCGGCAATAAAGGTATCTACTGGCAAAATACGATAGCCTGGAACTTAAGTTCATTCCCGGTACAACCCTATGTTGGCATGGATTATGGCTATGTCATGCAGAGCGAGAACGCTATTGGGCATAAATTGGCAGGCGGTATCGCGGGCGTAAGAATTGAAAAATGGAATACCAGCCTCGATACCTTCATCGGCACACCGCTCTATAAACCCCAGGGTTTCGCTACCAGCTCAATGAATATCGGTTTTTCACTGGTATGGCGATATTAAGGAGAGAGATAAGGTCAGGATCTTCAACATCCTGACCTGTTTATATCGATGCGGAGGTTTCAAAAAACCGAATGCTCGGCAGCTAGCTCCCAGCTTAACGAGCCGGGTTGAAATGATCCCTGATAAACACCGGCAGGTCGTTTGACGGCGGCGTAAAGGGCACCTGGTACATCATGTCGCCGACAAAGCCCCGGTGATAGGTGGCGTGATTCACGAGGTGCAGCACAATTTCCTCCTGCGTCATCACGCCTTCACCCCCGCCGACAAACTCGAAATGAACGGCTTTCGTCAGATCCTCGTTTGACCAGCTGTCCACCAGATCGATATACCAGCGGTCCATTTCCTGCACCGCTTGCCACAAATCCTCAAACGCCGGCGTATGTTCGGTATTGCGCGCGGTATAGCCGTGCTTTTTCCCCTGCAGATGGTGCCTGAAGATATCGTCCACCACGTAGGTATGGTTTAACGTATGCACCATATTGCCAAACCGCGTCGGGCGCTGTTTCAGGGCTTCGCCCTCCGGCAAGGATCTGACGTTGCTGAACGTCAATGCATCCGCCCAGGCTTTGTAACGCACCAGCATTTTCAACGTGTTGAGGGCCGAGGCCGTCGGCGCTGTCTGAACGGCAGTTTCACTGAGAAGCGAGTTATTCGTCACCACTGACATGCTGTGAACTCCTGATTTCAACATTTAACGTTTTTAAAAAGCGTTGATTACCCTGCATCAGTCACCTGATTGTGCATTAAAAAAACCAGGTTGCATCGGCACCTGGCTTTTTTATTTCATCACTGTCATCCCACACCCTTTTTCACCGAGCTCGGGGGCACGCCATATTTGGCGGAAAATGCCCGCGAAAATGCCTCCACGCTGCCAAACCCAACCTGATAGGCCACCTGCTTGACGCTTCGCCCCGACATCAGCGCTTTTCTGCCCAGCGTTAAACGCCATGCCGTGAGATAGGCACCCGGCGTTTCCCCCACAACCGTGCCGAATCGCTCGATAAAATGGCTGCGCGACATGCCGGCGATCTGCGCCAGCCTTTCAACCGACCATTTGCAGGCCGGCTCGTCATGCATGGCAACCAGGCTGCGGTGAAGGGCAGGATGGGCCAGCCCGGCCAACATGCCGGCTTTCACCGCCCCGGCGGCAATAGCGCGCCGGATGACCAGCACAATGATGACTTCGCACAACCGGTCCTGCACCGACACCGTGCCACAACGGGGGGATTGCGCTTCGTCAATAAACAAATCGGCAACGCCCTGCAGCGCCGGCGTATCCGCCAGCAAGAAATCCATTCTGTCGGGCAAGGTACCGACCAGCGGGTTCAGCTCGCCGGAAAAATCGACGCCGGCGCTGACGATGACTGCAAACTCACCTTCCGGCGGCGGCCCGCCTGCGACGTTAAAACGGATATGTGATGCCCCTTCTCCCGCCGCACGCGCGGCGACGTAGAGGTTGGCAGGGTCTGTCGGGCCGGAAAGCACCCTGGCTTTCAGATCAAAGGCCCTGAGAAAGGCGGCCAGCCGGTCATGCCTGTGCATATTTGTACTATTCATCATGAAATTTGGACATTGTCCGTCAGAAAGTACGCTAGTTTGCAGGCAACCGTCAAAACCTCATGGAGCCCTTCACATGCGTATCGCGTTACTGCATACCTTTGAAACCAATATTGCGATATTTACTCAGACTGCGGCTCGGCTCGGCTTGCCCGCAGATTCACTGGTGCACGCCGTTCGCGCCGATCTGCGTGCCGCAGCGGAAACGGGAGCACCAGACCTGGAACAACAGGTCTGCGCTGCACTTGAAACACTAAGCCACACTGCCGATGTGGTGGTGCTGACCTGTTCCACGCTCTCCGGCGCCGCCAGAGCGCTCGCCGCCACCTCGCCAGTCCCGATACTCAGAGCGGACTATGTGCTGGCGCAAAGGGCGCTGCAGGCAAGTGATTCGATCGTGGCTCTGTGCGCCACAGAAGCCTCGGCGCTGTATACGCAACGGTTGTTTGAAGAAGCAGGCAAGCGCGCCACCCAGAGAGTTGAAGCCCGGGTTGTGCCGGACTGTGGCTTGCAGTTGCAACGCGGTAATACCCAAGCGGCCCTGCGGCTTACCGCACTGGCCGCCGAACAGGCCAGCCAACAAGGTGCCACCGAGGTGGTGCTGATGCACCCGTGGATGGAAGGGGCGCTAGCCACGATCGCAACCGATCGAGTTCCCCTGTCCAGCGCCCCGGTAAGCCTGTCGGCCGCATTGAATATTCTCCAGGCCACCTCTGCCGACTAAACCCGACCCCGTTCCTCTATCAGACCGGGGTCATGCCCCGGCCTGCTTAATTTCACTTCATTTACCCTTTCCTCCGGCACAACCCTGTATTTTCTGCCATTATTTTGCCTGTTAAATTAGCAGGCCCTATGCAGACTTCCGCTACTTCTGGAGAACACCGATGCTGTTCACTTTTTTTAAAAACGCCGCGTGGGCATTTTTTGCGCTGGTCATCGTTCAATCCAGCGCGCTAAGTTTCACTCTGGAAGTGACGGGCAATATCGAAAACGCCACCGACCCGGCAAAAAAAAGTCATCTGTTTACCGATAAACAACTGTTGGCGATGCCGGTGCACAGCATCACCACCTCAACCTCCTGGACGCCGCAAAGAAAGTTCGAAGGGGTGGCCGTGGCGGATATTTTGGCGCGCGTGGGGGCCAAAGGCAGCACGCTGACGTTTTATGCGCTGAACGATTATTACATCGACGTGCCGCTGTCCGACGTCGAGAAATACCATATAATTTTGGCCTACAAGATGGACGGCGAAATGCTGAAGATCCGAAACTTCGGACCGCTGTTTTTGGTTTATCCAAGGGATGACGCAGGGCCTGAGTTAAATTCCCCGCTCTACAACTCGCGCTTTATCTGGCAAGTGGACAGGATTGTAATTAAATGAAGCTTAAAGGATTTAAAAGCGGCAGCAGGTTGGCGATCCCAGCGATTTTTGCCGCGCTTTTTTTGGTTGCCTCCACGGTAACGCTGTATTACTACAGCGCCACCCTGTCAAAAAAAGGGCTGTATGCCATTGCCGGCACTCAGGAAAATTACTCCTGGTCGATCGCCAAATTCGCCATCAAGCTGGCCGAATTTGAAACCCTGGTCGAACAGCAGAAAAACGCGCAGCAGGTGGATAGCGAAGATCTCAGGCTTAAATTTGAAATCCTTTATTCCCGCTTTTACGTGCTGGAAACAGTATCCGAATCCACGCAGCCGCTGTATGCCGAACCGGGTTACCCTGAAGTGGTCACCCAAATGCGTCGGCAAATGGATCGGATTGATACTTTGCTGAATAGCCCGTCGATTGATTTCACCCGCATTTCGCAGGCCATGAAACAAATCAAGCCTTACTCGATTGAGATGGCCAACCTGACCGATCACGCCGAAGTGAAGCAGCGTACCGCCGCCTATGAAGACTATATCGAAAAGCGGCACATCATTTTTTATGGTCTGGTGATCGTGATGTTCTCGGTGATCGCCCTGATTGCCATCACCCTGATTGTGTTGCGCCAGCAGCGCCTGACCATCCGGCAACAGGCCAAAGCGATTGAGGCGGAGAAAGCCACGCGCACCAAAAATGCCTTTCTCGGGGCCATCGGCCACGAGTTGCGAACCTCGTTGCAAAGCATCATGTCCGCCATTGACGTGTTGGTGAATACTAAAGTGTCGGCCGAACATGCGGATACCTTCCAGCGGCTGGAAACCGCCGCGCAGCAGGTTGAAAGCCAGATGAAGGACCTGACCGATTATGCCCATCTGGACAGCGGCATGATGGAATTGCGCATAGTGCCGTTCGACGCCCAACGGTTGATCGAGGAAACGGCGAATGAAATCACCACGCTGAGCCAGAAAGATCGGGTTACGCTGTTGTGCGAGGTTGAGTGCGGCCACCAGCAAATACATTCAGATCCGTTGCGTATCAGGCAGATCATCGTCAACCTGCTGACCAACGCCTACAAATACACCGAAAGCGGCACCATCACGCTGCACAGTTGCCTGCGGCGGCAGCCAACCGGCAGCGCGTTGATTATCGAGGTCACCGACACCGGTATCGGCATCGAAAAAGAGATGCTCGACCAGATATTCAGGCCCTTTACCCAACTTGATCAGTCGCACACCCGGCAGTATGGCGGCGTCGGCATGGGGTTGGCGATTGTGCACGGGCTGGTGACGCTGCTCAACGGCACCATTACCGTCTACAGCGAAATCAAAAAAGGCAGCACCTTTATCGTCAGCATCCCTGTCGAGATCGGCGATGAAGAGGAATTGGGTGCAACACCGACGCAGCACCACGGCCTGGCGCAGAAACAGCAGCATATTCTGGTGGTGGATGACAATAAGTCGGTAAGCGACGCCTTTGCGGCGCTGTTGGACAAACTGGGTTACCGGCACGAGCTGTGCAACTCGCCTGAACGGGCGCTGCAAAAACTGTTCCGGCGGCCTTACGACGCGCTGCTGCTGGATCTGCAAATGCCCGGCATCGATGGCGCCGCGCTGGCCAAACAGCTGCGCAGCCGCCGCGGCCCCAACCGCCAGGTGCCGATTATCGGCATCAGCGCCTACCCCCCGGAACAACTGTCTGCCGAACAGCGGGCGCTGTTCGATAACTATTTAATGAAGCCGGTGCGGTTAGACTCGCTGTCCACCGCGTTGGCTTCGCTGTTCACCGCTAAAGATTAAAGCACCGCAACAAGGCGGCTTCGATGACGTGAAGCCGCACCGGCTTTTCATAGGGGCCGAGCACGTCATAGTCACGCATCGCTTTGGCGATTTCCGACTCGCGCTGATCGGTGCCCAACTGGCCGGTCAGCACCAGCACCGGTGCATCCGGGTTGTCGGAGCTGCGGATGGCTTCAATGCATTTATCCGCCGTTTCCTCGCCGATCAGCCAGTCGACCACATAACCGTCGAACAGGCTTTGTTGCAGCGCCTGGCAAAAACTGCCGACGTCGTAGAATGCCACCGCCATGAAACCGCGGCCATCGAGGTATTTTGCCAGTTCATCCGCCGCCTGATGCGAATCATCCAGCACCGCAATGCTCAAACGCTCATCATCGGTATGGCTCGGGCGGATCTCGATCAATTCAACCCAAAAGCGTTTACCCAACGGCGCATCGTCCGCACGATAAATATGCCATTGCTGGTCCGGCTTCAGCGCCACGAACTCCGCCTGTCGCCCGGCCGGCAGTTCATCGCCGATATGACCGACGCAGGCAATTTCCGCACCCGCCACAAAAAAGATGGCATCCTGCGCCATAGTTTGCGCCGACGCCTCCTGTTCCGCACCCATGTCCGCGATAGCCGCCGGCGTTTCGCCCAACGCAGCAGCTACGCTGTTGATCTGCTCCAGCGTCCAGGGGCTTTGCCCTTTCAGTTTTCGATGCGCATGTGAAAAACTCAGATCCAGAATACGGCTAAGCTCTTTTGCATGCTGCCGCTTACCAATGCCGTAATGCAAAAACAGTTCCCTGACCCGGTTTGCAATCGACAACGAATCGAATTTGTGGTGATTGTTATCCATTTTTCCCTTCGATTTTTCTGCTTATTTATTAGTTGTTTTAATTATGAATTATGAAAAAGCACGCTCAAAACATTGCATACCATGCAATCTTAATTTAAAAACGTTGCTTGACATACCATGTTCTATGGTCAAACATGGTATCAAAAGACACATACAGCAATACACTATAAAAAATAATACTAGAACCACTTTTGATAATAACCATAATAACACCAGGGAAAATTAGTTCCGATTGCCGCTGCTGAAGGATGTATGCATTCACTCAGTCTGTGAGCAAACCGGGATTTGAGCCGTAGCGCTAATCTGTTTTACCCACTTTTGAGCCGGGATCCGCAAGGGTCCCGGTTTTTTATTGCCGTTTTTTCGCCAAACCGGGCGAGGCATCATACGGGTAGCTCCCCTTGTCGTCACTGTTACCCGGCCCCAATAAAAACGGGGCCAGCAAGCTGACCCCGTGTCTTTCAGGCAAGAAGCGTTAAAAACGCCAGGTAAAACCGGCGTTGACGCTGTTGTCCTGATGGTTTTGCGACAGCAGGCCACCGTAGCCCAGCGACAGCGTGGCGTTTTTGTTCACCGCCACTTCCGCGCTAGCCTTCAGCACTGCACCGTCACGCGATGCCGACACGCTGTTCACCACGAACGGCGAACTGCCGCCGTTGAACCGCAGCCCGGTGCCGCGATCCAGATCGCCGTACTGATGCTGCCAGCCCAGTTCGCTGCGCAACGCGACCGCCGTCGTTTTGCTCGCCTGCCACTCGGTATCGGCGCGCAACCCCAGCGTCGAGACGGTGGCGTCGGTGTGCTGCTTGTCGCCATGCAGCGCCGCCGCGCCGCCGTCTTCAGAGATGCCGTTGTTCTGGAAGTTGATGTACGCCAGGTTGGCGAACGGCTCCAGGTTCACCCAACCGGCCTTCACGCTGTAACCCGCTTCGGCGAACACCTGCTCGGTGCGCGCGCTGTACTTCGCGGTTTCGCGATCCGACTGCGCACCATAGTTGACCGAGCGCGAGGTATCGATACGGTGCCAGGTGTAGGCACCACCGGCGCGCAGCGCCAGCTCACCGAACTGTTTGCCGCCGTACACCGCCAGGTGGTAGTTGTCGCTGTCGGCGTTCGAACCGTAGCCGCCGTCCAGCGAAGTGCGGGTATAGCCGGTCGCGACCCCCAATCGCCCGTCGTCAGCCAGCGCCGAGTCCAGTCCCAGCAGCACCCCGTAGGTCGAGGCCTGATAGCCGGTGGCGTTGGCATCGCCCGATGCATGATCCCAGGCACCCAGCAGCTGCGCCCAGGCACCGCCTTCGTCGGACTTGATGTCCGGTGAGGTCGCCAGCCCTTCCGCCTGCCGCAGGCGGCCGTTGAGCGCCTCACGCAGGTAGCGGCTGTCGTTGACCTGCGCCGACGCGATATCCGCGTGGATCTGCCCGGACAGTTGACGGAACGCCTGCCGCGCTTCCCCCGCCGAACCGGCGTTGAGGATGCTCTCGTACACCGGGTTGCCCGCCGCCAGCGCATCCGCCGCCGCCGCGACCGAACGCTCGTTCTGCGTTTGCGCCACGCTGGCGAAGGCGGTGTCATTACGACCGACGTTCAGCGTCACCTGATTCGGCTGATAGCTCAGCCCGGTGCCCAGGAACAGATAATTCGGTGCCACCGCGTCAAACTGCCCGCTGACGCCCTGATCCGCCGTCAGAATGTTGTACTGCTGGCCGAGCAGGCTGCGTACTTCGCTTTGCGATAACAGGTTAGGGCTGTTCTCCAGCGAGACCACCACCTCGCCGCCGGTGATCGACGCCGATCCGCCGCTGTGGATCCGATCGCTCTGGCCGTTCGGCGCCACTTCCACCGCATAGCGCGAACCCGGCTCGAAGCTGACGTTGTTGGCCACATTGAGCGTGCCGATCGAGTTGCCCGGCGCCACGGTGCCGCCACGGCGAGCGGTCAACGAACCGACGCTGCCGGAGCCGCCCAGAATACCGGCGTTCTGCACCGTCACCGCCGAGGTGACCGAACCGTTGATCGCCAGCAGACCATGATTGACCAACGTCGGGCCGGCGTAAGTATTAGCCCCGGTCAGCACCAGCGCGCCCGCCCCCTCTTTGGTCAGGCCGCCGTGGCCGGAAATGTTATTTGAGTACACTTCCCACCCACAGTGGAAGTCATCACAAATGCGCGCATGCAACGTGCCTTGATCGACCTCCGCCCCCAGACCTGGAATATTGGCGACAAACTGCGTTGAACCGTAAGCCACGCCGGCCGGATCGGGAATACGGAACTCCTGCGGAATATCTTCAACGGTATAGAACATCCCCGGCCCGTTAATCGCTTTGCCCAGGTTGATCATCCCCCAGCCGTACAGCGCATCGATGCCCGGCGCGCCCATATCGGTGGCGGTAGTCTTTAACACGTCGGCAATCTGCGCCGACGTCATGTACGGAAAACGCTGCAACAGCACAGCTACCGCGCCGGTCACGTGCGGCGTCGCCATTGAGGTGCCGCTTTTAATGCCGTAGTCCGAGACCAATTGATTTGGATCTGAACCGTTAGCCACGGTGCTATAGATTTTACTGCCCGGGGCAGCAACGCAGAAACTGGCGGTATAGCCGCAGCGCGAAGAGAAGGTGCTGATGCTGTAGTCGCCGGTTTTCGTCGGGTCCTGAATACTGGCAACCGACAACCAGTTAGGCGCAATATCCGGCACAAAATAGGCCAGGCCGCTGATCACATCCGGTTGGTTGTAGTTCCCGTCGTTCCCGGCAGCAAACAACACCAGAATGTTGTTACGGGCGGCGTCGATCGCCCCCTGATACCCCGCACCGGCCAGGCTGCCGAGCAGCGGTTTGACCTGATCAAACTGTTCCTGCGCATCTTTTAACTCGAAATGCAGGGCCTCGGGTTTACCGCCATTATCCGAAAGAAAATCAGGGATACTGACACCCCAACTGTTGTTGATCACCCGTACGCCGTTGTTGATCATCGCCTGCCAACCTGCGTTGGTCACGCTGCCGTCCAGCCCGAGGAACTCGCCGTAAGCCGGGCCATCATTGTCGTTGTCCACGCTGACGATCTGCGAATCAAAGGCAACGCCGTGCATGCCTGTACCGTCGCGATTGGCGGCAGTGATACCCGCCACATGGACCCCGTGATTACTCAGCAAACCTTGTGAACCGCTGTAAAAATGGAAGGTCCCGTCGAAGTAAAAACGATCGCCGGCATTAATTCCCGGCCGATGCGGATCGGTATAGGCGCGATAGCCTTCGGTCACCACGTTGGTCAGCTTGCCGTCGCCGGCAAATTCAGGATGCTTGTTCACCGGGGTATCGAAGATCCCCACTTTTTGCCCTTTGCCGGTATAGCCCGCCGCATAGGCCTCATCGGCGTGGATCGCGCCCAGCCCCCAGTCAGCCTTGAATTCATCGCTACGCCAACTGGCCGGATCGCCTGGGTTGCCGCCCACATCATGCGGGGCCGCCTGCGCCCCTCCCGCCGCCAGCATTGCACACAGCAAGGCGTTTAGTTTCCAGGTTGGCGCCAATGCCGATTTATTGTTTCCTGCAGATTGCTTCATTCCCTTATCCTTTTTATTTTGCGTAAAACCGCCCCAGGCGGGGCGGCTGTTCCGTTGGTTTTTTTAAGATCAGAAACGCCAGGTAAAACCGGCGTTGACGCTGTTGTCCTGATGGTTTTGCGACAGCAGGCCGCCGTAGCCCAGCGACAGCGTGGCGTTTTTGTTCACCGCCACTTCCGCGCTGGCCTTCAGCACTGCACCGTCACGCGATGCCGACACGCTGTTCACCACGAACGGCGAGCTGCCGCCGTTGAACCGCAGCCCGGTGCCGCGATCCAGATCGCCGTACTGATGCTGCCAGCCCAGTTCGCTGCGCAGCGCTACCGATGTCGTTTTGCTCGCCTGCCACTCGGTATCGGCGCGCAACCCCAACGTCGAGACGGTGGCGTCGGTGTGCTGCTTGTCGCCATGCAGTGCTGCGGCGCCGCCGTCTTCAGAGATGCCGTTGTTCTGGAAGTTGATGTACGCCAGGTTGGCGAACGGCTCCAGGTTCACCCAACCGGCCTTCACGCTGTAACCCGCTTCGGCGAATACCTGCTCAGTGCGCGCGCTGTACTTCGCGGTTTCGCGATCCGACTGCGCGCCGTAATTGACCGAGCGTGAGGTATCGATGCGGTGCCAGGTGTAGGCGCCGCCGGCGCGCAACGCCAGCTCACCGAACTGTTTGCCGCCGTACACTGCCAGGTGGTAGTTGTCGCTGTCGGCGTTCGAACCGTAGCCACCGTCCAGCGAAGTGCGGGTATAGCCGGTCGCGACCCCCAATCGCCCGTCGTCAGCCAATGCCGAGTCCAGCCCCAGCAGCACGCCGTAGGTGGATGCCTGGTAGCCGGTGGCGTTGGCATCGCCCGATGCATGATCCCAGGCGCCCAGCAGTTGCGCCCAGGCACCGCCTTCGTCAGACTTGATGTCCGGCGCAGTCGCCAGCCCTTCCGCCTGCCGCAGGCGGCCGTTGAGCGCCTCACGCAGGTAGCGGCTGTCGTTGACCTGCGCCGACGCGATATCCGCGTGGATCTGCCCGGACAGCTGCCGGAACGCCTGCCGCGCTTCCCCTGCCGAACCGGCGTTGAGGATGCTCTCGTACACCGGGTTGCCCGCCGCCAGCGCATCCGCCGCCACCGCCACCGCACGCTCGTTCTGCGTTTGCGCCACGCTGGCAAAGCGGATGTCGTTGCGTTCGATGCTCAGAGTCACCTGATTAGGCTGATAGCTCAGCCCGGAGTCCAGGAAGGGGGAGAAGCTTGACGTTGAAGAAAACTGCCCGCTGACGCCCTGATCCGCCGTCAGAATGTTGTACTGCTGGCCGAGCAGGCTGCGTACTTCGCTTTGCGATAACAGGTTAGGGCTGTTCTCCAGCGAGACCGCCACCTCGCCACCGCCGATCGTCGCCGATCCGCCACTGTGGATCCGATCGCTCTGGCCATTCGGTGCCACTTCCACCGCATAGCGCGAACCCGGTTCGAAGCTGACGTTGTTTGCCACGTTGAGCGTGCCGATCGAATTGCCCGGCGCCACGGTACCGCCACGGCGAGCGGTCAACGAACCGACGCTGCCGGAGCCGCCCAGAATACCGGCGTTTTGCACCGTCACCGCCGAGGTGACCGAACCGTTGATCGCCAGCAGACCCTCGTTAACCCGCGTCGGGCCGGCGTAGGTGTTGGCCCCGGTCAGCACCAGGGTGCCAATACCCTGCTTGGTCAGGCCACCGTGGCCGGAGATAGCATTGCTCCAGACGTCCAGCCCGCAGTGAACATCGTCGCATACCCGCTCAGTCGGTTTGCCTTTGTCCAGTACCGCGCCGATGCCCGGCAAATTCACCACAAACTGCTCGGGACCATAGGCACCACTGACGCGAAATTCCTCCGGAATGTCCTGTTCAGTGACGAACATGCCCGGACCGCGAATCGCTTTGCCCAGATCGATCATCCCCCAGCCAAACAGCGCATCGATACCCGGCGCGCCCATATCGACGGTGGTGGTCTTCAGTACCGAAGCGACCTGCGCGCCGGTCATGTACGGGAAGCGCTCCATCAGCACCGCAATGCTGCCAGCCACGTGCGGAGCCGCCATCGAGGTGCCGCTGTATTTGGCGTAACCCGTGGTCAGATTCTCCAGGCTGTTGCCTTCGATGATCGAGCTGTAGACTTTGCTGCCCGGCGCGGCAACGCAGAAGCTGGCGGTATAACCGCATCGTGAAGAGAAGGTGCTGATGCTGTAATCGCCGCTATTGTTCGGATCTTGCAGGCTGGCGACGGAAAGCCAGTTGGGGGCAATCTCCGGCACGAAATAGGCCAGGCCGGCCATCGCATCCGGGTTATTCAGGTTGTAGTCATTGCCCGCGGCAAAAATGGTGACGATGCCGCTGCGCGCCGCATCGATAGCGCCCTGATAGGCACCACCGGCTTTGGTGCCCAATATCTGTTTGATTTGATCGAACTGTTTCTGCGCGTCGGCGAGCGTGAAGTGAGGGTAAGCCGGATCCTTGCCACCTTCATCGAACTTCTCGGTGATGCCGATACCCCAGCTGTTATTGATGATGCGCGCACCGCTGGCGATCAGCGCATCCCAACCGGCTTGGTATACCGCGCCGTCGTTGCCGAGAATGATGCCGTCTTCCGGCCCCGGGTCACCGTTTTCCGCGCTGATGATTTGCGCATTGAACGCCACGCCGTGCATTTCGCCGCCATCGCGGTTGCCGGCTGCGATACCGCCCACATGGGTGCCATGTGAGCCGAGCGTGCCGTCTGAATCCACGCTCGGCGTGCCGTCATAACGGAATGCGTCGCCTTTCTTCACCGGGATGTAAGGATCGGTGTACTCGCGGATGCCGGTCGTGACCAGGTTGATCACCTTGCCCGGGCTGGCAAACTCCGGATGTTGGGCATACACCGGCTGATCGAAAATACCGAGCTTAACGCCTTTTCCAGTATAACCGGCGGCGTAGGCCTGCTCAGCATGGATCGCCCCCAGGCCCCATTCAGCGTTGAATTCATTGCTGCGCCAACTGGCCGGATCGCCCTGCCTGCCGCTCTCGACATAGGGTGCGGCCTGCGCTCCGCCGATCGCCGCCAGACATAAAAGCACTGCGCTCCATTGTGCGCGATTCACGCCAATTTCAGGCCAGCCAAAGGCCGCCTGAACAGGCTTGGGTCCTCTACGTTTATTTTCCATCCCAGATACCATCCATTGTTGTTTGCAAATGTTTTATTGGTTTTTTTGTGTAACAGTTTCGTAACACCAAATAAATAAAGCACAACAATCTCAAGCACGCCTAATGGGTCAATAGCGAGACAGCCTGATTGGGACCGATAAACGTGATGTAAAGGAGAGGGGATGCATAAGGATTTCAAATGACCATAAATGGCCGGAGAGAGCGTTTTAATTGCGGTGGATAAAAATATAACACAATGATAAATATGTATAATATAAAAACAAAAAGGCCGAGGGCTATTTTCCCTTAGGCCTATTAAAAATAGCTTTCCGGCCCCTCTTATCACTTTAAATTATAAGAATTGCCGATATTTACTCAGTGAAATGTGCTGGTTTTGACCGAGAAGAACGTTGAAAATTGGATTATCATGCTAACGGTTTTCTGCTGTTCATCGCATCTTCTTCGGCCTGCCGAATAATGGCCTTCGCCATCCACTGCGTCACATCCTGAATGCCGCCGAGATCCAAACCCCAAATATCTTTCAGTACCAGAAAAACTTCCGAACCATAAATCAGTGAAAAAGAATGAATCACCATCTGCAACGCCTCTGGTGGCAGTTTATCCTGTAACGGTTCTACCGCCAGCTTCAGCAGACGTTTGCGGTTGCCGCGTACGAATTTTTCACCCGGCGTCGCATTCGCCCACTGCTGCAATGACAGTTGCAGAGCAGCTCGCAGAGCGCTGGCAACTGCTTACTGAACGCCGCGCTGGCTCTTACAACTTCCGAGGTGGCAGATTATCTGTTCGGCGGCGTTTTGCCCTGTAATGAGGATCGCTTCGGTGCCATCGCGCGCACCGGTATCCCTTGCGTACTCTCCTGTGGCGCATTGGATATGATCAACTTCGGCTCGCCAAAAACCGTGCCGGATCGCTATGCCGGGCGTCTGTTGCATCACCATAACCCGCAGGTCACTCTGGTGCGCACCACCGCACAGGAGAATTCCCTTATCGGACGCTGGATCGGGGAAAAAATGAATGCCTGCGAAGGCGAAGTGAGATTCGTCATTCCGGAAGGTGGCGTGTCAGCCCTGGATGCACCGGGCCAGCCGTTTTGGGATCCGCTCGCACTGGTTGCTTTTGTGCAAGCGCTGGAAGGCACACTGCAGCAAACAAACAGACGTCGGCTGATAAAAACGCCTTATCATATTAACGATCCGCGTTTTGCGCAGGTCATTGCCGAACAATTTCAGCAGATTACTTATACGCCGGATGATTTTTATTCTCATTGCCCGATGGGCGAACGACTTTCTGGCCAGCAATAGCTGACCAAAAGCAAAAGGGCCAGATGAATAATCTGGCCCTTTTTATTTACCCCATGACGCTATTACTGCTCGGTCGCCATTTTCGATTTCATTTTATTCATGTGGTCCATCATTTTCTGTTCGCGTTTCTGATAATTCTCATTGTATTGTTTTTTCTGCTCAGGGGTCAGCAGGTTATACATTTTATTTTCCGCTTTGGCGCGTTCCAACATATGTTCGGACTGCGCTTTACTGATGGCATCAATTTGGGATTTTGCTTTTGCTTCATCGAAGCTGTCGCTAGCCACCAGGTTGTGCAACGCCTGACGCTCCTCTTTTACGCCCGCACCGCGATTCTGGTGTGATTCTTTCATGATGTCGCGCATTTGCTGGCGCTGCTGTTCTGTCAGGTTCAGGCCGGCAAACGGCCCGCCTTTACCTTCGCCTTTATGGTGCATCATTTTCATCGGGGCAGCATCCGCAGCAGACGCCGGTGCCGCCGGTGCCGCCGTGGTGTCCGCAGCGAAGGCCATGGAAGCAGAGCCCAGCGCCAGAGTAGAAGCTACAAATAAAGCGGTCAGTTTACGCATAATGATTTCCTTAAAATTATTCTTCATCAGGAGCGCTGTACGTGAACAGGCTCTTCTTTCGTTCGTCGGGGATAATAGTAGGCCGTTAAACATAGAGTAATGCGATGCTGTGTAAATTTTTTAAAACCCAAAACAGGTTTATTCGACAACTTTGAGTAAATTATGGAGATAGTGTCTAGGGTCCGGAAATTTTGATTGCCTGAGAAAATTAAAATTCACCCCAATGGGGTTATTCCTGCCGCCCACCGCCTTTATTATAATTTAGCCTCATCCAGTACAACCGCCCTTCAACAATATGGCGGCACCCACTGCGCAGAAATCGTACGATTTTCCCTTGATTGAAGATTTTTCTCTTACACTCAAAGCAACCGGCAACAGTGGGACATTTACACAGCAAAACTAATTATTGCTTATATAATAGTTTCATCACCCATGCCCGCCCGTGAAAAACGTGTTATATGATGGAGATACGTGCACTGCGGCCGCTACCGAGCCTGAAAACTGCGGCTACGCTCATTGCGGAAACCTGGCTGTCGTGCCCTTTTGAGGAATCATCATGTTCGCAGACCAAGGTCCTATGCTCCTGAACGCCCACTTTGGCACCAGCAGCCCCTACTGGCGGCTGGCATTCGACAGCAATGCCCTGGAGCTGTCCGCAGTCAAAGGCAAAGCCCATATGGCCGTGGCACTCAGCGCCATACAGGCAGCAAAAATACGGCGTCTGAGCGGCATTACCGCCAGCCTGGATATCTCTATTTCGCTGGTCGGCGAGCCGATACATTTGCATCTGGTGGGCCGCCGGATCAACAAGCTGGAATGGGCCGGCACCGCCTCCGCTTTCAGCGACACCAAGTCGGTCGCCCGTGACCTGGTGCATGGGCTTTCCTTTGCCGAGCAGGTGGTATCGGAAGCCAATTCGGTGATTGTGATTGTCGATCAGCATGGCCGCATCCAGCGTTTCAACCGTCTGAGCGAAGAATACACCGGTCTGCATGAACATGATGTCATTGGCAAAAACGTCTTTCAGCTGTTTATGAGCCCGGAAGAAGCGGCGGCCTCGCGGCGAAATATCGCCGGTTTTTTCCGTAATGGTTCGTCCTACGAGGTGGAACGTTGGGTCAAAACGGTAAAAGGCGAGCGGCTGTTTTTGTTCCGCAACAAATTCGTCCACAGCGGTAGCGGGAAAAACGAAGTCTTCCTGATTTGTTCCGGTACGGACATCACCGAAGAACGCCGCGCCCAGGAACGCCTGCGGGTGCTGGCCAATACCGATATCATCACTGGCCTGCCCAACCGCAACGCCATTCAGGACAAAATCATCCAGGCGATCGCGGAACGCGGTGACAGCAACGTTGGGCTGGTGTACCTCGATCTCGATAATTTCAAAAAGGTGAACGACGCCTACGGGCATATGTTCGGCGACCGTTTGCTGGTTGAGGTGTCGCTGGCGGTGCTCGGCTGTCTGGAGCCCGATCAGGTTCTGGCCCGTCTTGGGGGCGATGAATTCCTGGTGCTGGCCCAACAGGCCGACCGCGAGGTGCTGCAACAGCTGGCCCAGCGTATTATCGACCGATTGAAAACGCCCTTCCGCATCGGTCTTATCGAAGTCTATACCGGTTGTTCGATTGGCATCGCGCTGTGCCCGGAACACGGTAACGATCTCGACGGCCTGATCCGCAGCGCCGATACCGCCATGTACGTCGCCAAAGAGCGCGGCAAACGCACCTTTACCGTATTCTCGCCGGAAATGAACAAACGCGTCGCTGAATATATGTGGCTGGACACCAACCTGCGCAAGGGTCTGGAGCAGAATCAACTGGTGGTTTATTACCAACCGAAAATCGATGCGCTCAGCGGCATGGTGCACAGCGTGGAAGCCCTGGTACGTTGGGACTCGCCCGAACGCGGTCTGATCCCGCCGTTACAGTTTATCTCTTACGCTGAAGAATCCGGGCTGATCGGCCCGCTCGGTCGATGGGTGCTGCAGACTGCGGCCAAACAGGCCGCCCAGTGGCAGCTGCAAGGGCTGGCGCTGCGGGTCGCCGTAAATCTTTCCGCTCGGCAGTTGGTCGATGATTCCATCGTGGAAGATCTTATCGACGTGTTGCAGCACAACCAGTTGACGCCGTGCCTGCTGGACTTCGAACTGACGGAAAGCAGCCTGATTGAGGATGAGAGACGCGCACGCGCGGTCATCACCCGGCTGCGTGAACTGGGCGCGCAAGTTCATCTCGATGATTTTGGCACCGGCTACTCCTCGCTGGCGCAACTGGCGCGTATCCCGCTGGATGCCATTAAGTTGGATAAAAGCTTTGTGCGCGGCGTGAATTTCAATCCGGTTTCGCAATCGCTGGTGCGCGCCATCGTCGCGGCGGCCGAGGCGCTGAAATTCCGGGTGATCGCCGAAGGCGTTGAGACAGAAAGCGAGAACAGGTTCCTGGATGAGGTTGGCGTGGACGAGAAACAGGGGTTCCTGTTTGCGCGGCCAATGCTCCCGGAACAGCTGGAACATTGGCTGCGGTCTTATTGCCCGTCACCACCCTCAGCGTGATGCGGGCAGGTTTACATTAGCCGGCACGGCGCAGGTTCAGCGTATGACGATCCTGCAGCATGACCAAACGTTCAATATAGGCACGGTCTTTCTCCTCGATAGTGAAAGCCGAATGCACCCAATCTTCGGTGATGTCCATCAACTCCGAACGCGTAAGCTGCAATACCCTCTGGCGAGCGCGCAGCATGGCGCGCATGCCGTTCAGCTTGGGCCGGATGGTATCGATAAAGGTACGGGTGGCTATATAGGCGTCACCGGGCTGGAAAAGTTGATCGACCAGGCCGCGGCTTTCAAACCATTCGGCGGTGTGCGACTCGCCGCTCCAGATAAGCTCCTCGGCCAAGCGCATGCCCGCTTTGCGCGCCACCAGCGAATAACCGCCCATGCCGGGGAACAGATTGAAGGCAATTTCCGGGAAGCCCATGCGCGCATTGTTCTGCGCCAGAACGAAATGGTGCGCCAGCGCCGCTTCAAACCCCCCGCCCAGCGCGCTGCCCTCCACCATCGCAATGCTAACCGCTCCGGTATCGAACCCGCGCGCCGCCGCGTGCACACAATCAATGCAGGCGCGCGCGTAAGCCATCATCGCTTCACGTTTGCGGTTTTTAATCGCTTCGGCAAAAAATTGCAGATCGCCGCCGACGTTGAACATGTTCGGCACCAGCGAACCGGTCACCCAAAAATCAAACTGCAGCGACGACTCTTTCGCCGCCTGCGCCAACGTCATGATGTCCTCGATCAGGGCCTGATTGAAGCAAGGCCGCGGCTCGGCGCGCAGCAGCATCCACATGATGTGCCGCTCTTCCTCATAGTAGGCGGAAATCTGTGTCAAAGTGCCCGCTTCGGTAAACGGACGACAGGTGGGATGATTAAGTAATTTCATATGACCTTCCATTTTATCTATTGATAACAGGTGAAACCGTTCCAGCCCCTACGGCTGCAGTAACGCTGCGGTTGAACCACCGCAGCGCCACCTCATGAGTAAACGCTTTCTTGGTGATGAAATAGATAAAAATTGGCGGTCGGCGAATGAAAAAAGCCGCTCTGGCTGCGCGGTTGACATAAGAATTTTACCTATCGGGTTAGCGATAACAGAGCCGTATCCAGAGAGAACCTGTTGTGCAATTAATAGTTAATTGCAATACTCAAGGAACGATGAAAAAAGGAAACGGAATGATGGCCGATACTATTGAACATGCCGCTCTGTGCCGGTTGGCAGCGGCAGGCGAAATCAACGGTGCTCAGGTTATCGGGCAACCGGGTGGGTGGGCGTTAAAAGTGTCCTTTGGCCAGGCAGAGCGCCCATTGGCAGCACAACGCAGCAAACAAATAAGGGTATTCAAACGGTTGGAAACACTGGTCACTTATCTGCAGGAGATCGGGATTGCCCGCTTCGAGGTCAATGCCGAAAATTACGATCCCCATAGTACAGACGCGACCCTGCGCCCGGACCGCTCTGTGGCCTTGAAACGAGCGCATCAGGCTGCCGCTTATGAAGAGTGGCTGCGCGAACAGGTTCAGACCTCGATGGACGACTCACGGCCAGCCCTCTCTCACGACGATGCTCAGGCGTTATTCGCCAAAAAGAAGGCTGCATTACGCAAATAAATTAAGGATATGCCATGCAGTTGGAATGGAAACCAATGGCGTTGGAAGATCGTGAGGCAATTATGGAATACATTGCAAAGGATAATCCGACCGCTGCAATAGCACTGGATGATGAGTTTGAGGCGGCGGCGGAGCGTGCCTGCCAACATCCAAAGCTATACAAAAGGGGCCGAATTGCGTCAACGCATGAAATCGTTATCAGACACCGCTACCTGCTGATTTACCGTCTTACCCACAGCCATCTGCAGATTCTCCGGGTTCTCCATACCTCACGCCGTTGGCCACCGGTCCAGCGCCGATAAGCTCACAAATTGCCCGGTTGCCGCCCCCGACGGCCAATCGGCGAGCATTTTGGCTATAATCAAGACTGAGACAGCCTATTTATCGTTAAGGAAATCGTGACGTAATGCCTACAGGATCAGATAAAGAACCCCGTCAGCCCCACAATGAAATGCCGCAAAAACCCCTGATCGGTATCAAAACCGGCCACGGAAAAATTGACCGGCACATTTCCGGTTTTTCACGGCTGGTCGAGCGCATTCAGGCCTGGCCTAGCATCGCTCATCTGCTGCGCGCCACCGAGCGCTTTAACGATCGTCTGGGCAGCCAGTTTGGCGCCGCCATCACCTATTTTTCGTTTCTCTCACTGATTCCGATTCTGATGGTGTCGTTCGCCGCCGTCGGCTTTGTACTGGCGTCCAATCCTGACCTGCTGGCCGGGTTGATCAATAAAATTGTCGGCAGCATCAGCGATCCTACGCTGGCCAGCACGCTGAAAAATACCGTTAATACCGCCATTCAGCAGCGCACTACGGTGGGGCTGACAGGCCTGGCGCTGGCGCTGTATTCGGGGATCAGTTGGATGGGCAACCTGCGTGAGGCGATCCGGGCGCAGTCGCGTGACGTGTGGGAACGTAATCCGCAGGATCAGGAAAAGCTCTATTTCAAATATACCCGCGACTTTATCTCGCTAACCGGCCTGGTGGTGGCGCTGATTATTACCCTGACGCTGACCTCCATCGCCGGTTCGGCACAGGCGGCCATCGTCAGCGCGTTGGGCCTGGAAGGCATAGAATGGCTGCGGCCTGCGATGACGCTGATTGCGTTGTCGATCTCCATTCTCGCCAACTACCTGCTGTTCCTGTGGATCTTCTGGATGCTGCCACGCCATAAGCCAAAGAAAAAGGCGTTGCTGCGCGGGACGCTGCTCGCCGCCATCGGCTTCGAAGTGATTAAGTTTGTGATGACCATGACGCTGCCGCAGGTGGCCAAGTCCCCTTCCGGCGCCGCCTTTGGCTCGGTGATTGGGCTGATGGCGTTCTTCTATTTCTTTGCCCGCCTGACGCTGTTCTGCGCCGCCTGGATCGCCACCGCGCAGTATAAAGAAGATAAAACCCTGCCGACGTCCGAGCAGCCGGCCCCCTGAAGCAATGCAATCATACCGGCCATCACTCGATGGCCGGTGTTTTATTCTGAGATAACACTAAAACCCCAGCACACACCACCAAAATCAAACCTTTCGCTGTCTCAAAACCAGCATAACAAACTACCGGCTAACTTTTCTTTACGATTTTTACAGCAATTAAATCTGTATATTATTCATTTTTCAACGTTAAAACCTAAAGGGAGTTACAGTACTGAAACATTAAGCTTTTTAACCGGTTAATGATGGCATTGTACAAAGTTTCATCATTGAAAAGGCATTTTGCTATGACTAAGATGGATTTTTACAAATTCAAAAAATAAGAAACACTATGCAAGCATCCATCGCACCAACTCTGGACGCCGACGAGGCGTCAACACCGGTAAACTCACGCGGAAAAGTGATTGTCGCCTCGCTGGTCGGTACCGCCATCGAGTTTTTCGATTTCTATATTTACGCCACCGCCGCAGTGATCGTCTTCCCGCATATCTTCTTCCCGCAGGGCGACCCGACCACGGCCACGTTGCAATCACTGGCCACCTTCGCCGTCGCCTTTATTGCACGCCCGATTGGTTCGGCGCTGTTCGGTCACTTCGGCGATCGCGTGGGCCGCAAGGTGACGCTGGTCGCCTCGCTGCTCACCATGGGGATTTCTACCGTGCTGATCGGCCTGCTGCCGAGCTATGACACCATTGGCATCTTTGCGCCGCTCCTGCTGGCGCTGGCGCGTTTTGGCCAGGGGCTTGGTCTGGGCGGTGAATGGGGCGGCGCGGCTTTGTTGGCTACCGAGAATGCTCCTGCTAAAAAGCGCGCTCTGTACGGCTCGTTCCCGCAATTGGGTGCGCCTATCGGCTTCTTCTTCGCCAACGGGACCTTCCTGCTGCTTTCCTGGCTGCTGACAGACCAGCAGTTTATGGAATGGGGCTGGCGCGTGCCGTTTATCCTGTCCGCAGCTCTGGTGCTGATCGGCCTGTATGTCCGCGTATCGCTGCATGAAACCCCGGTGTTCGCCAAGGTGGCGAAAGCCGGCAAACAGGTAAAAATCCCGCTCGGCACCCTGCTGAGCAAGCATTGGAAGGCGACCATACTCGGTACCTTCATCATGCTGGCGACCTATACCCTGTTCTACCTGATGACGGTTTACTCGATGACCTACGGCACCACGGCGCAGCCGCTGGGGTTAGGCTACTCACGCAATACCTTCCTGTGGATGCTGATGGTGGCGGTAATCGGTTTTGGCGTGATGGTGCCGATTGCCGGCCTGTTGGCGGATGCCTTTGGCCGCCGCAAGACCATGATCGCCATTACCCTGCTGATGATCGCTTTCGCCTTCCTGTTCCCGAGCCTGTTGGGCTCCGGCAATCAGGTGCTGGTGATGGGCTTCCTGCTGTGCGGTCTGAGTATCATGGGCCTGACCTTCGGCCCGATGGGGGCGCTGCTGCCGGAGCTGTTCCCGACCGAAGTGCGTTATACCGGCGCGTCCTTCTCCTACAACGTGGCGTCAATCCTCGGGGCCGCCGTGGCGCCTTATATCGCCACCTGGCTGGCAACCCACTACGGTCTGTTCTACGTCGGTCTGTATCTGGCAGCGATGGCCAGCCTCACGCTGATCGCCTTGCTGCTGATGAAAGAGACCCGGGATATGTCGCTGTAACCCTTGTTTTGCGGCCCCCCGGCGGGGCCGCACTTCCCGCTTTGTCTCCTGTCATAAATTCAGACTATGCTGTGCGCTCCTCCCGTTGAACGGAAATCGATGATGTCTCTGCGCCGCAGGCTGTATTGGTACCTTGTTCCCCTGATCGTTGCCGCCCTTGCATTGGGTGCCTGGTTCGGGCTGAAATCATCCCACCCGGACGCGCTTTGGCGCATCGTCAGCCAACAGTGTTTGCCCAACCAGCAGGCGCACAATAACCCGGCGCCCTGCGCACAGGTTGACACACAGGCCGGTTTTGTCGTGTTTAAGGATCGCAACGGGCCGCTGCAATATCTGTTGATGCCAAGCGCTAAAATTACCGGTATTGAAAGCCCGACGGTGCTGGAAGCCACCACCCCGAACTTCTTTGCGCAAGCTTGGGCGGCGCGCCATTTTATGGCGGATAAGTATGGCAAAGAGATTGATGACGCTGATATTTCGCTGGCGATTAATTCCGAGTATGGCCGCAGCCAGAATCAGCTGCACATTCATATTTCCTGCCTGCTGCCGGCGGTAAAAACGCAGTTAGCGCAGTTTGCGGCGGATTACACCGAACAATGGCAACCGCTGCCCGGTGGCCTGCTGGGTCATGATTATCTGGTGCGCCGGGTCGCGCCTGACGAATTAGCCAGACAAGGCGCTTTCCGCCTGCTGGCCGAGGGCATCCCACGCGCCAATGGCCGCATGGGCAGCTTTGGCCTGGCGATGACCGCACTCCCAGGTGGCGACTTCCTGCTGCTGGCCACCGAACGCAGCCTGCTGCCCTTTACTCTGGCCTCGGCGGAAGAAATTCAGGATCACGACTGCCGGGTGTTGAATTAAAGATGGCCCGCTCGGCGGGCCATACAGATCATTTCTTTTGCTTCATCTTTTGCAAGATTTGCCCGCATTGGTTTTCATCGCCGCCTTCACTCGGAGAAACCAACGCCAGCAAGGCTGCCGCCGGCGTCAGCACCACGCCCAGCGCCACCGCAGCCGCACCGCGCGCAATCAGCGGGCCGGCTTTAACGCCGGCATCCGGGTTCTTGAAGGTCCCTTTCACATACAAGGGTGAACGCAGCGTCAGCACGCGCATGCCCTTACTTTCCGGATCGATGGACAGATCCAGCCGCTCGGTAGCCAAATTGGTGTTGCCGCTGATATTGATAATGGCGTTCTCGGTGTCAAACACGAACAGCCGCGGCGCGGCGACGCCATTGCGAATACCGACATCCGCCGCCGCACAGTTGATGCCCACGACGTCGTCACCAAACAGCTTCGCCACCAGATAGTTGCCCACATTCAGACCGAGGATCTCCATCAGTCCGCGGCTGATCACGCCGTTGTTAACCACCATGCGCAGTTCACCGCTGCTGGTTGCCAACAGATCGGCCACCGAATTACCGCTGCCGGTCAGTTTGGCATCCCCGTTCATCTGCCCCAGGCTGCGCTTCATCGACGCCACGTTAGGCAACAGCTGCTGAAGCTGGAATTTACGCGCATGCATATCCACCCGGCCCTGCATCGGGTTTTTACCGCCGTCCAGACGAAGGGTGGCGTTGAGGTTGCCGCCGGCCACGCCGAATCGCAGCGGGTCCATCAGGATCACACCGTTATCCAACTGCAAATGGGTAGAGAGATCGCTCAGCGGCAGCGAATTGCCGCGCTCGATGCGTTTCGCGGTAAATTTCACGTCCGCATCCATCAGGTTCCAGCTTTTGGTGTCAAATTTCTCAACCGGTAACACCTTGTCGGCAGGCTGACGGCTCTTCTCCCCACGACCGGCTTTTTCCGTATTGGAATCCGCACCAATCAACGGCGCCAAATCGGCCAGGCGCAGCTGTTTCGACAGCACTTCACCGCTCAGTTTGGGCCGCGGTTTACTGGCGACATATTTCAAATTGCCGTGGATATCGCTGTCGCCGATTTTGCCGTCGAACTTCTGGTACTGGAACACCGCGCCGCCTTTCTCGTGCAACCGGGCGATCAGGTGCCCATCGGTAGAGTACGGCGGGGTATTCGGCAGCAGAACGCCAGTCAGGCCATACAGATTGCCCAGGCTATCGCCGGATAATTTTACCCGCAGATCCAACCCGCCGAGGTTCATCGGATCGGACAGCGTGCCAACCACCACCACCCGGGCTGCGCCAGAGCGCACGTCGGCTTGCAGCGGGAAAGGCACCTCGGCATTCTGCAGCGACAGCATGCCGCCCATCTTGCCGCTGCCCGACAGCGGCTCGCCGTTGTATTTGCCCTTCACCTTCCAGCCAAAAACATAGTCGGGGGTGATCGCACTGCCGGCGTCTTTTTTTCCTGTGACCTCGCTGAACGGCAGCGGCTTGCCAAGCGGGTCAATTAGCGCACGGAAATCTGCCTTCAGCGTAGCGTCTTTAACATCAATCTGACCGCGATCGAAGACGACGTCATGAATATTCACCGACCAGTCGGACGTCGGTTGTTTGGGATCGCCGGCCAGGTTGAAGGTCCAGTTATTGTCGCCGTTCGCCAGCCGTTGCAAGGTCGCGTTCGGCTGCTTCAGCCAGATGCGCGGAATCAACACCTCTTTGCCGAGCAGCGCCAGCGGCGCGATGCTGGCATCGACGCGTTGCAGTTGGGCCATGCTGTCGCCGGGAATATTTTTGGGATTGCCCAGCACGATGTCTTCGGCATGAATGTGCGGCCACGGCACCCAGGCACGCCAGCCACCCTCATCTTTCTCACGCGCCCAGTCCACGCCCAGCTCGCCGCGGATCGCGAACGGCCGCTGCAACTCGGCAGACACCTTGTCATTGATGGTCGGTTTAAGGCGGTTCCAGTCGAAGGTCATCACAAAGATCACCAGCGCGGCAATCACCAGCAGCACGATGCCGCCAACCCAGCTGAAAGCTTTTCCCGTTCTTGTCATATCGGCTCCCTGAACACGGTAATCTGCCAGTAAAATTGATAAGCAGGCTTTACCAAGCCTAGCCGAGGATAGGCAAGAGTTCACGCTTTAGGCGGGCAGAGAGTCAGGCGGGCGGCGAGGAAAACAACACAGGCAAGGTTTGCAGCGTTTCAAAACGGGCCGGGCGGGAAAGGTAGTAACCTTGCGCAGCCAATGCGCCGGAACGCTGCACCAGCAACCATTCCTGCTCGGTTTCCACCCCTTCGACGATCACCCCTTCGCTGAGCTGATTCATTATTTTGATCAGGGTGAAAAGCAACTCGATGCCGTCTTCCGTCTGCTTCAGCAGGGTGAATAACTCACGCGCCACTTTAATGTATTGGTAGCGCCAGGTGCTGATGGCACAGAAGTTCGCCAAGCCGCTGCCGAAATCATCCAGCCACAATCGCTCCGCACCCGTAATTTGCTGCAACGGACAGCCCAGCGCCATCCCGGCGTGCTCCACCAGCTCAAAGCGCAGATAGGGCATCGCGGTAATCTGCCGTTGCAACGCAGCATGTCGCTGCAACGCCTGCAGCGCAATACCGTCGATATTGACCGACACCATCAACGCATGGCGGATAAGATGCGGCTGCCAGCCTTGCAGGAAGCTGAGTTGTTCCTGAATGATTCGCAGGCGCGAGCGAACGTCGAGGGCGGCGAAATAGCGCTCCGGCGACTGCGGCTTATCCGGCGCGCTGGGGTGATACACCACCGTTAACAGCTCTATCGCCAGCAAAGCGCCGGAGGTGCGGTAGATAGGCTGAAAGGTGTACAAGCGCTGACATTGTCGCCAGTAACGTTGCGTTTTTACGCGCATGCAGACGGCAAGGAATGGCGCCAGCAGACCAGAGTTCGTCTTGGTTGTCATGGGTACTATCGCCATCGAAGGAGAATGAAAACGCTCAGGCTGCGGTAGTGCTGCTCTTAGTTTATCGGCAAGATGCGATAAAGCTTTAAGCGATGGCGAAAGCCTTTTACATTGATAACAGATCAATAACAGAGGAAAAGACATGCCCTACGTAAATATCAAAATTACCCGCGAAGGCGCGACGCCGGAGCAAAAGAAACAGCTGATCGCCGGCGTGACGCAACTGTTGGTGGATACGCTGGGGAAAAACCCGGCGACCACCGTGGTGGTCATTGATGAAGTAGAAACCGACAATTGGGGCATCGGCGGCCACAGCGTCACCGACCTGCGCGCAGCCGCTAAATAACGGCCGGCAGCTCGCGTCGCATCGGGAAACTTTTCCATTTCCCGATAGCGATCATAAATTAATTAAAACGATGTTTTATTTTTATTGACTCCCCCCGCCCTTGCGTTGAGACTGAAGGCGTTGCGCATCCCTTCGTTTTCTTCTTCCAGCCAGGGCCGTTGACTATGACCACCCAGAATCTTGCCGTGATCGGCGAATGCATGATTGAACTGTCGCAAAAAGGCGCGGAGCTCAGCCGCGGATTTGGCGGCGATACCTTAAATACCGCCGTTTACATCGCCCGCCAGGTGTCGGAAACCGCGCTGCAGGTGCATTACGTCACCGCCCTCGGCACCGACAGCTTCAGCCAGGAAATGCTGCAGGCCTGGCAACAGGAAAAGGTTAAAACCGATCTGATCCAACGACTGGAAAACAAGCTGCCGGGGTTGTATGTGATCGAAACCGATGATACCGGCGAGCGCACCTTCTATTACTGGCGCAACGACGCCGCCGCACGCTACTGGCTGGAAGGGGCGCAAGCGGAGAGCCTGTGCGAGCATCTGGCCCACTTCGATTATCTGTACCTCAGCGGCATCAGCGTGGCCATTCTCAACCCAGCCAGCCGCACCCGATTGCTGGCGTTGCTGCGCCAGTGCCGCGCCAACGGCGGGAAAGTGATTTTCGACAATAACTATCGGCCGCGCCTGTGGCAGAACCGTGAGGAAACCCAACAGGTTTATCGCGATGTGCTGGCCTGTACCGACATCGCCTTCCTGACCCTGGACGATGAAGACCTGCTGTGGGGCAACCAGCCGGTGGAACAGGTGGTCCGCCGCACGCAGGCATTGGGCGTGACGGAGATTGTGATCAAACGCGGCGCAGACGCCTGCCTGGTATTCAGCGCCGAAGGCACCGAGCTTGAGATTCCGGCGGTGCAGCTGCCGAAAGAGAAGGTGGTGGATACCACCGCCGCAGGGGATTCCTTCAGCGCCGGTTACCTGGCGGTACGTTTAACCGGCGGCGACGCGGTACAGGCGGCACAGCGTGGCCACCTGACTGCCAGCACGGTGATTCAATATCGCGGGGCGATTATTCCACTCGCAGCCATGCCGCAATAATTCCGTCACCGTAAAAATGCGAAAGGCCAGCAATGATGCTGGCCTTTTTATTGGACTCGAAAACCCATCTTAATACCCTATAGACTTCAAGTTGTAGCCAGGCACCAAGCTATCTCATCCCCAGGTACTTACTTTAGTCAGTGACTGGGGTGTGATAGTGCAGGTAACAACGCTACAGCTTGAAAGACGACGGGTATTTAGCCTGCTACCGCGATACGTTTCATATCAGTCATATAACCACGCAGTTTGCGGCCAACGGATTCGATTGGGTGATTGCGCACCGCTTCGTTCACGTCACGCAGTTGCGCGTTGTCTACAGAAGTACCGGCCACGGATTTACCCAAATCACCTGCCTGCAGAGTTGTCATAAACTCTTTCAGCAACGGCACTGCGGCGTTAGCGAACAGGTAGTTACCGTATTCGGCGGTATCAGAGATAACCACGTTCATTTCATACAGACGCTTACGCGCGATGGTGTTGGCGATCAGCGGCAGTTCGTGCAGTGATTCGTAGTAAGCGGACTCTTCGATGATGCCTGCGTCAACCATGGTTTCGAACGCCAGCTCAACGCCTGCTTTCACCATAGCGACCATCAGCACGCCGTTATCAAAGTATTCCTGCTCGCTGATTTTGCCTTCGAACTGCGGCGCATTCTCGAAAGCCGATTTGCCGGTCTCTTCACGCCAGTTCAGCAGTTTTACGTCGTCTTCTGCCCAGTCGGCCATCATGCCGCTGGAGAAGGCGCCGGAGATGATGTCGTCCATGTGTTTTTGGAACAGCGGTGCCATGATCTCTTTCAGTTGCTCGGACAGCGCATAAGCACGCAGCTTGGCCGGGTTGGACAGGCGATCCATCATCAGGGTGATGCCGCCCTGCTTCAGCGCTTCGGTGATGGTTTCCCAGCCGAACTGAATCAGTTTCTCTGCGTACGCCGGCTCGGTGCCTTCAGCAACCAGTTTGTCGAAGCACAGCAGCGAACCCGCCTGCAACATGCCGCACAGAATGGTTTGCTCACCCATCAGGTCGGATTTCACTTCGGCAACGAAGGAGGACTCCAGGACGCCGGCACGGTGACCGCCAGTCGCTGCTGCCCAGGCCTTGGCGATCGCCATGCCTTCGCCTTTCGGGTCGTTTTCCGGGTGAACCGCAATCAGGGTCGGCACGCCGAAACCGCGTTTGTATTCTTCGCGCACTTCAGTGCCCGGGCATTTCGGCGCCACCATCACTACGGTGATGTCTTTACGTACCTGCTCGCCCACTTCAACGATATTGAAGCCATGGGAGTAGCCCAGCGCCGCGCCGTCTTTCATCAGCGGCTGTACTGCGCGAACCACTGAGGTGTGCTGTTTGTCCGGCGTCAGGTTAACCACCAGGTCCGCCTGCGGGATCAGATCTTCGTAGGTGCCCACTTTGAAGCCGTTCTCGGTCGCTTTACGCCATGAAGGGCGCTTCTCGTCGATGGCTTCTTTACGCAGGGCATAGGCAACGTCCAGGCCCGAGTCACGCATGTTCAGACCCTGGTTCAGGCCCTGTGCGCCACAGCCGACGATCACCACTTTTTTGCCTTTCAGGTAGCCGGCTTCATCCGCAAATTCGTCGCGTGCCATGAAACGACACTTACCCAATTGCGCCAACTGCTGACGCAGGTTCAATGTGTTGAAATAGTTAGCCATGGTGGTACTCCAGTTAGATGTTGTGTCGATTTAGCTTATCGATGTTATTTTCATTCCCCGCCCTGTCTGTGCGGAGATTCGTTAAACTCAATGTATAACAGGAAACGCGTTGCTTAAATTGATATATTACGAATGTGATATTGCAATTTATGCAACACTCTTGCTGCGAGCGTACCGATATGGATTTGCGTGATTTAAAACTGTTCCTCCATCTGGCGGAAAGCCAGCATTTTGGCCGCACCGCCAAAGCGATGCACGTCAGCCCGTCGACGCTATCCCGCCAGATCCAACGGCTGGAGGAGATCCTCGGGCAACCGCTGTTTTTGCGCGATAACCGCACCGTGCAGCTCACCGATGCCGGTGAACAGCTGAAAGAGTTTGCCCAGCATACCCTGTTGCAATACCAGCAGTTGAAACATTCGCTGGGCCAGCACGGCCCTTCGCTGAGCGGCGAATTGCGGCTGTTTTGCTCGGTTACCGCCGCCTACAGCCATCTGCCGCCAATCCTCGACAGGTTCCGAGCGCAGCATCCGCTGGTGGAAATCAAACTGACCACCGGTGACGCTGCCGACGCGGTCGACAAGGTGCAGTCCAACGAGGCTGACCTCGGCATTGCCGGCCGGCCAGAAACCCTGCCCACCAGCGTAGCGTTCACTAAAATCGGCGAAATCCCGCTGGTGCTGATTGCGCCAGCACTCCCCTGCGCGGTCCGCAGCCAGGCGTTTGCCGAGAAGCCCGACTGGGCCACCATTCCGTTTATCCTGCCGGAGCACGGGCCGTCACGAAAACGCATCGAACTGTGGTTCCGCCGCCAACGCATCGCCAACCCGCTGATTTACGCCACCGTCGGCGGCCACGAGGCCATCGTTTCGATGGTAGCGCTGGGTTGCGGCATTGCGCTGATCCCCGGCGTGGTGGTAGACAACAGCCCGGAACCGGTGCGTAACCGCATCTCGCAGCTGGAAAATATTTCGATGGTCGAACCCTTTGAACTGGGCGTTTGCGTACAGAAAAAGCGCCTCGGCGATCCACTGATCGAAGCTTTTTGGCGTTTACTTTAAACGACAGCGGATTTGTTGCCGTGTGAAAGATAAAAATCAAAATACCCTATGGATTTCAAGTTGCAGCCAACAGGCTGCAGCTTGAAAGACGGCGGGTATTCATAAATCAGCCGGATCGATTTGCTTCATCGTCTCCACCTGCATCAGCCAGTGATACAGCGGCTCAAGCTGTTGGAAACCTTGTGTCAGCGTCTGCACCAAACCGGCGCTGAACAACTTCTCTACCTGGCTGTCGCTGACCATCACCGCGAAAGATTTGCGGTTGTACCAGGTGGCGAGCTCCGCCACCTGCTCTTTCACCAGCGGGCGTTTGTAGCTTTCCCCCACCAGCTCGAACGGTGGCCGACAGCAGGCCGCCACCTCTAAAAACGGCTGCGGCCGGCGCAGCAGCGTATGGCGGAACAGGTCCATCGTCGGCTTGTTGGCGCTGTAATAGCCCAGCCCATAGCGCAACATATCCGGCCCCAGTTCAAAGAAATACACCGGCGCGTCTTTCCAGTCTTTACTCGGCCGTTTAAACGTCAGCCACATGCGGCTGCGATAGCGCGATTTGTCATGAGAGAAACGCGTATCGCGGTGGAGCCGCGACAGCGTTTTACCGATCGCCGGCCGGGTTTCAAACTGCGGATCGATCGTCAGCATGGCCGGGCTCAGCTCGGCCACCAGCGTACGGAACGGCGTCAACAGCTCCCGCTCGTAAACGTTACGATTGGCTTCAAACCAGTCTTTGTCGTTCTCGATACGCACCTGTTGGAGAAAATTCAGCCCCTGTTGGCTGAAACCGGTAAAACTGTCTGTCATACGCCGTCCTTGTCGATTCCCTTAGCCCTGCAAGAAAAAGCGGAACGCCGGGTTATCGGTTTCATCGTGGCAATCGTAGCCCAGCGCCTGCAAGTGCTGCTCAAACTCGGGTTCGGTCTGCGACAGCTCGAAGCCCGCCAGCACGCGGCCAAAATCGGTGCCGTGGCTGCGATAATGGAACAGCGAGATATTCCAGTGAGTACCCAAGGTCTGCAGGAACTTCAGCAGCGCACCCGGCGACTCCGGGAATTCAAAGCTGTACAGACGTTCGCGCAGCGGCTTCGAAGGACGCCCGCCCACCATGTAACGCACGTGCAGCTTGGCCATTTCGTCATCGGACAGATCTACCACCTGATAACCGTCGGCATTCAGCTCGTCGATGATCTCCAGCCGTTCCGCATGACCGCGCGTCAGACGAACACCGACGAAAATGCAGGCGTTATCCGCATCGGCATAGCGGTAGTTGAACTCGGTCACCGAACGGCCGCCCAGCAGTTGGCAAAACTTCAGGAAGCTGCCTTTCTGCTCTGGAATAGTCACCGCCAGCAGGGCTTCACGCTGTTCACCCAATTCGCAGCGTTCGGACACGTAACGCAATCCGTGGAAGTTCAGGTTAGCGCCAGACAGTACGTGCGCCAGGCGCTCGCCCTGAATATTGTGCTGCTGCACGTACTTTTTCAGCCCGGCCAGCGCCAGCGCGCCGGAAGGCTCGGCAATGGCACGCACGTCTTCGAACAAATCCTTTACCGCCGCACAGATAGCGTCGCTGTCGACGGTGATCACATCGTCCAGGTATTCCCGGCACAGGCGGAAGGTTTCATCGCCGATGCGCTTCACCGCCACACCCTCGGCGAACAACCCGACGCGTGCCAGATCCACCGGGTGCCCGGCATCCAGCGCCGCCCGCAGGCAGGCGGAATCTTCCGCCTCCACGCCAATCACTTTGATTTGCGGCATCAGTTGCTTAATCAGCACCGCCACGCCGGCCGCCAGGCCACCACCGCCAACCGGCACGAACACCCGGTCAAGATGCGCGTCCTGCTGCAGCAGCTCCATCGCCAACGTGCCCTGCCCGGCAATCACCGTGGGATGATCGAACGGCGGTACGAAGGTCATGCCCTGTTTCTGCGACAGCTCAATCGCCCGCGCCTTGGCTTCATCAAAGTTGGCGCCATGCAACAGCACTTCGCCACCGAAACCGCGCACCGCATCCACTTTGATGTCTGCGGTGGATACCGGCATCACGATCAACGTTTTGATCCCCAGCCGTTTGCCGGAGTAGGCTACGCCCTGCGCATGGTTACCGGCGGAAGCCGTCACCACGCCGCGCGCCTTTTGTTCTTCGTTCAGACTGGCGATCATCGCATAGGCTCCGCGCAGCTTGAAGCTGTGCACCGGCTGACGATCTTCACGCTTCACCAGAATGGTATTACCCAGTCGCGAAGAGATTTTGCTCATGGCCTGTAACGGGGTGACCTGAGCCACCTCGTAAACCGGCGAGCGGAGCACCGCTCGCAGATACTCCGCGCCGCCGGGGGCGTCGGATAGGGGTTGTGATTCCGCCATGATGCTTAGCCTCCCAGCTTGCTCTTGTCGCGCACCGCGCCTTTGTCGGCACTGGTCGCCAGCGTGGCGTAGGCGCGCAGGGCGTAAGAAACCTGACGCTCACGATTTTTCGGTGTCCAGGCGCGATCGCCACGCGCCAGCTCAACCTCGCGGCGTGCCGCCAGTTCGCTGTCTGTAACGTCCAGCACCATGCTGCGTTTTGGAATGTCGATGTCGATCATGTCGCCATCTTCGATCAGCGCAATCAGGCCACCACTGCCCGCTTCCGGAGAAACGTGGCCGATAGACAGGCCCGAGGTGCCGCCGGAGAAGCGCCCATCGGTAATCAGCGCACAGGCTTTGCCCAGCCCCATGGATTTCAGGTAGGTCGTCGGGTACAGCATTTCCTGCATGCCCGGCCCGCCTTTTGGCCCTTCGTAGCGGATGACCACCACGTCGCCGGCAACCACTTTACCGCCGAGAATCGCTTCCACCGCCGTATCCTGGCTTTCGTAGACTTTCGCCGGGCCACGGAAGGTCAGGTTATCTTTGTCGACGCCGGCAGTTTTAACGATGCTGCCGTCCAGCGCCATGTTGCCGTACAGCACGGCCAATCCGCCTTCCAGGCTGAACGCATTTTCCAACGAGCGGATACAACCTTCTGCGCGGTCGTCGTCCAGCGTATCCCAGCGGCAATCCTGCGAGAACGCCTGAGTGGTGCGGATACCCGCCGGGCCGGCGCGGAACATTTTCTTCACGGCTTCATCTTTGGTCAGCATGATATCGTACTGTTCCAGCGTTTCCGGCAGCTTCAGGCCCAGGATGTTATCGACGTCGCGGTTCATCAGCCCCGCGCGGTCCAACTCGCCGAGAATAGCCAGTACGCCGCCGGCGCGGTGCACGTCTTCCATATGGTATTTCTGGGTGCTTGGCGCCACTTTGCACAGGTGAGGCACCTTGCGCGACAGGCGATCGATATCTGCCATGGTGAAGTCAATCTCGCCTTCCTGGGCCGCTGCCAGCAGGTGAAGTACGGTGTTGGTCGAGCCGCCCATGGCGATATCCAGCGTCATGGCGTTTTCGAATGCCGCCTTGTTGGCGATGCTGCGCGGCAGCGCGCTTTCGTCGTCCTGCTCATAGTAACGTTTGGTCAGCGCAACGATGCGCTTGCCGGCGTTGAGGAACAGATCCTTACGGTCCGCGTGGGTCGCCAGCAGCGAGCCGTTACCCGGCTGAGACAAGCCCAGCGCTTCGGTCAGGCAGTTCATCGAGTTGGCGGTGAACATGCCGGAACAGGAGCCGCAGGTCGGGCAGGCGGAACGTTCGATTTGCGCGCTGTCGGCGTCGCTGACGTTCGGGTTGGCACCCTGGATCATCGCATCGATCAGGTCCAGCTTGATGATCTTGTCGGACAGCTTGGTCTTGCCGGCTTCCATTGGGCCGCCTGAAACGAAAATCACCGGAATATTGAGGCGCAGTGACGCCATCAGCATCCCCGGGGTGATTTTGTCGCAGTTGGAGATACACACCATCGCATCGGCGCAGTGGGCATTCACCATGTATTCAACCGAATCGGCGATCAGTTCGCGCGACGGCAGGGAATAGAGCATACCGCCGTGGCCCATGGCGATACCGTCATCCACCGCAATGGTGTTGAACTCTTTGGCGACGCCGCCGGAGGCTTCGATCTGCTCTGCAACCAGTTTGCCCAAATCGCGCAAGTGCACGTGGCCCGGCACGAACTGGGTAAATGAGTTGACCACCGCAATAATCGGCTTGCCGAAATCGTCGTCGGTCATTCCGGTCGCGCGCCATAATGCGCGGGCACCCGCCATGTTGCGGCCGTGGGTGGTGGTGGCGGAACGGTACTTAGGCATGCTCTTCACTCCAAATGTATTTATTACAGGCGGCGAACGAACCGCCTGGATATTCTTATCTGTCTGTCGATTGACCCTATGGATTTCAATCTGCAGCTAACATCGCTGCAGGTTGAAAGGCGACGGGTAAATTATGGATTTACCGGATCCAGCCAACCGTACTTGTCTTCGGTCTTGCCGGTAAACAGGCCAAAGAATGCCTGTTGGATCTGTTTGGTCACCGGGCCGCATTTGCCGATACCGACCAGGATGCCGTCAACGCTGCGCACCGGGGTGATTTCCGCCGCGGTGCCGGACATGAACACTTCGTCGGCCAGGTACAACGACTCGCGCGACAATACCTGCTCACGCACTTCGAAGCCCATGTCTTTCGCCAGTTTGATAATGGCGTCACGGGTGATGCCCGGCAACGCGGAAGAGGTGAACGGCGGGGTAAACAGCACGCCGTCTTTCACTTCGAACAGGTTCTCGCCCGCCCCTTCGGAAATATAACCGTGCACGTCAAGCGCAATCCCTTCCTGATAACCGTGGCGGCGCGCTTCGCTGCCCACCAGCAGGGAGGAAAGGTAGTTACCGCCGGCCTTGGCCGCGGTAGGAATGGTGTTGGGCGCTACGCGCTGCCAGGAAGAAACCATCGCATCGATGCCTTGCTCCAGCGCTTCTTCACCCAGATACGCGCCCCAAGGAAACGCCGCGATAATCACGTCGGTATTGTAACCGGCTGGCGGGTTAACCCCCATGCCGACATCGCCAACAAACACCAGCGGACGAATATAAGCACTGACCAAATTGTTTTTACGCAGCGTGGCACGGCAGGCTTCCATCAGCTCATCGACGCTGTGCGATACCGGCATGCGATAGATTTTTGCCGAGTCGTGCAGACGCTGCATATGTTCGCGGTGGCGGAATACCACCGGGCCTTTATGGGAGTCGTAGCAGCGGACTCCTTCAAACACCGAAGTGCCGTAGTGCAACGCATGCGACATCACGTGCACTTTGGCGTCAGCCCAGGGAACCATCTCACCATTGAACCAAATGTAATCGGCTTTCTTCGTCATTATTCTTTATCCTTCTCGCGCCTTAGGCGCGTATTTGTTGTGATGTTGGTTGCTGGATCTCAACGCAGGAGACGTCCATCAGTTTGCTTAACTGTGATGACAGTAGATCCACCGGGCGCTGGCTGGCAACGGTCAATTCAATATTGATGTTGTCGGTATTCACCGCTGAAACCATATTCATAGCACAAACCTGAAAGCCGCGATGACGCACGACGCGCAATACGCGCTCTAACATTTCAGGACGAAAACGTGCCTGGATCGAGAGTTGATGCTGCATCATGACATTTTCTCCAACATGGTTTCGTTGCCGGCGCCCGGCGGTACCAGCGGCCAGACGTTTTCGAGTTCATCAATGGACACATGCAGCAGATAAGGCCCTTCGCTGTTGAGTAAGGCGTCGAGAGCGTCTGCCACCTGGTCTTTGCGGGTAATGCGCTGGCCGGGAATACCGAAGGCATTGGCCAACATCAGGAAATCGGGGTTATCGGACAGGTTGGTTTCACTGTAACGACCGTCAAAAAACAGCTGCTGCCACTGTCGAACCATGCCTAAACGCTGGTTATCCAGTAAAACGATTTTCAGCGGCAGCTGTTTTCGTTTTATGGTACCCAGCTCTTGCACGTTCATCATGAAGGAACCGTCGCCCGACACGCAGATCACCGTATCCTGCGGCCGCGCCATTTGGGCCCCCACCGCGGCCGGCACGCCGAACCCCATGGTGCCCAGGCCGCTGGACGTGATGAAGTTTTCAGGACGTTCAAAGGTCATGTGCTGCGCGGTCCACATCTGGTGCTGGCCCACGTCGGTGGTAACCACAGTATTGGCCGGTTTGCGCTCGGATAACTGTTTCAACAGCAGCGGCGCATAGATCGGCTGGCCTGGGTGATCGTAACGCCAGGTATGGGTTTCTTTCAGCTCCACAACCCGCTGCTGCCAGGCGCTGATATTCAACGGCTGTTGCAGAGCCGGCAGCAAAGCTTTCAAATCGCCCTGCAATGCCACGTGCGCCTGACGCAGCTTGCTCATCTCCGCCGGGTCGATATCCATGTGGATCACCTTGGCGTGCGGTGCGAACGCGTTCAGTTTGCCGGTCACGCGATCGTCAAAACGCGCGCCGACGGCGATCAGCAAATCGCATTCCTGCACCGCCAGGTTGGCGGCCTTGGTTCCATGCATGCCCAGCATGCCGAGATAATAGGCATGTTCCGCGTCTGGCGCGCCCAGCCCTTTCAACGTGGCGACGCTTGGCATCTGAGTCACGGCGATAAACTCGCGCAACGCCGGCACCGCCTGCGCCATGCCAACTCCACCGCCAACGTACAGCATCGGTTTGTGCGCCTGCGCCAACAACTCCGCGGCTTGCACCAGCTCTGCCGCCGGGTAATTCAGTTCTTCCACTACCGGCATCAGGTGAGGATGCAGATCACCCTGTGCCAGCTGGATGTCTTTCGGGATATCGATCAGCACCGGGCCTGGGCGACCGCTGCCGGCGATGGCGAAGGCTTCCGCCATGATGCCCGGCAGCGCGTCCAGTGATTCCACCAGGAAGCTGTGTTTGGTGCAGGCCAGAGACAGGCCGAGAACATCGATCTCCTGAAAAGCATCGGTGCCGATCAGCGCAGAACCTACCTGACCGGTGATAGCCACGACCGGCACAGAGTCCAGCAGCGCATCGGCCAGGCCGGTGATCAGATTGGTGGCGCCAGGGCCGGAGGTAGCGATACAAACGCCGACTTTGCCGGTTGAACGGGCATAGCCGATGGCGGCCATTGCGGCGCCTTGTTCGTGGCGGCACAGCAGGTGTTCCACCCCGCCGTCATACAATGCATCGTAAACCGGCATGATTGCGCCACCCGGATAGCCGAATACCGTATCAACTCCCTGTGCACGCAACGCTTGTACTACCCACTGAGCCCCATTCATGGTTATTTCCTCGCCTTACTTCGACAACTACAGAATTTTGTTCTGTTATTCATTCTCTTATCCTTGCTTCACTTTTCTTATGCCAATAAAAAACCCCCGGACCTTACGGTGCGGGGGTTCTCTTGCGATTCCGGCTTGTTTTCTAAGCCTTTCTTCGTCCAAGTGCAGCCCCGCACGGTGGGATAATAATCACCACCACGCTAATCACGACTAGGCTAATCACTTGGGCAAAGGCTTTCATAATAGGTTTGTTCACTGTGCTCGTTTCGAACTAATGCCTACAGAGGTACCATAGTCACGCTCGACATGACAACACTTTTTTTGCGTTATTATTCGACGCAATCTGGTCATACCTCACGCAAACTACCGCGATTTCAAACGTTAGCATGCAGGCTTGGGGTTTTCACCTCACCAGAGATTGCCTTGCCGCGCGTATCCTTGCCGAAGAACACCAACAGTGCGATAACAATCGCCACCGTGCCAGCAATGATCGCCATCGCCAGCCCATAGTTGTGGCCATTGTGAGCGGCAATCGTTGCCTGCAATGTCGCGTTCACCGACGCAATCAGATTGCCCAACTGGTAAACGAACCCAGGCAGCACCGCACGGGTATTGGCCGGTACCAGCTCGGTGAGATAGCTCGGAACCACGCCCCAGGCGCCCTGCACCATGAATTGCATCAAAAATGCGCCAATCCCGAGCATCAGCGAACCGCTGGAAAACGCCCATAGCGGGATCACCGGCAAGGCCAGCAGCGCAGCGATGATAATCGCTTTCCTGCGGCCGATTTTTTCCGACAGCGCACCGAAGAAAACCCCGCCGATAATTGACGCGATATTGTAGCTAATAGCGATGATGCTGACGGTTTTAGCATCGAAACCATGCTGAACTTTCAGAAACACCGGATACATATCCTGGGTGCCGTGCGAGAAGAAATTAAACGCGGCCATCAGCAGCACCAGATAGCCGCACAGTTTCCAATGGCTCTTCAGCACCGGCAACAACGCGCTGCTTTCCTTGCGTTCACGCGCCGCCAGCCACACCGGTGATTCCTGTACGCAATAGTAAATAAACGGCAACAGCAAAATCGGCGCTGCGCCGATAACAAACATGCCACGCCACCCCACCACCTCAAACAGCAGACCGTACACCACTGCCGCCAACAAATAACCAAACGGATAACCCGCCTGGAAAATCCCCGACATCAGGCCGCGTGAACGGTCCGGGATGGTTTCCATCGCCAGCGATGACGCCACGCCCCAGATCCCGCCCATCGCCACGCCGTACAATAGCCGTAACAGCAAAAATACCGTCAGCGACGGGGCCGCTGCAGACAGCAGCTCAAACACCGAGAAGAACACGATGTTCAGCATCAAAATCGGTTTGCGGCCGTATTTTTCCGCCGCGCGGCCAAAGATCAGCGCGCCGATCGGACGTACTGCCAGCGTCAGCAGGATCGCCAGCGTCACCTCTTCCATGCCGACATGGAAAGATTGCGCGATATCGCTGAGCAAAAACACCAGCACGAAGAAATCAAACGCATCGAGCGTCCAGCTTGAAAAGCTGGCGATAGCCGCATTGCGTTGCTGCGGGGTCCAACCAAACATAATGTTATCCCTACTCTAGCTTACGAAGTCGTGAGATTTAGCGGCTGCCGTGGCGGAACGCGTCGGCGGTCGGGGTTTGTTAATTAAAGGGCTTTTATTTTAACTAATTGTTAAATACACCCATCCAACCTCCGTCTGCAACAGGGCTAGCCCGCTAATGTGTTGCAGCGTTCGCGTAATTGTTAAGGGGTATTGCCATCACTTGCGATGCGCTTCGCAAAATATTTATATCTGTTTGAAATAAAAGATCTAACTTGCGAACCTTTACGTAAACTCTTCAATGTTGCCGCGCTCCGAGGGCGCGAATCCCGCATCATGTTGCCTTCAGAAAGGAGAGCAATATGTCACTGGCGGTTATCTATACCCGGGCAACGATGGGCGTTCAGGCCCCTTCGGTGACGGTCGAAGTACATATCAGTAACGGGTTACCCGGCCTGACGATGGTCGGCCTGCCGGAAACCACGGTGAAAGAGGCCCGCGATCGAGTACGCAGCGCGTTGATCAACAACGGTTTCACCTTTCCCGCCCGACGCATCACCGTCAACCTGGCTCCAGCCGATCTTCCCAAAGAGGGCGGCCGTTACGATCTGCCTATTGCCCTGGCAATCCTCGCCGCCTCCGAACAGTTGCCGGCCGATCAGCTGGCGCGCTATGAGTTCCTCGGGGAGCTGGCGCTCTCCGGCGCTCTGCGGGGAGTAAGCGGCGCGATACCCGCCGCGTTGGCGGCAATGGATGCCGGAAGACAGCTGATTCTGGCGTCAGCCAATGGTAAGGAAGTGGGTCTGATTGCACAGAGTGAAAGCCGGGTGGCGGAACATCTGCTGGAGGTGTGCGCCTTTCTGTTGGGCAAAGGCGATTTACCGGGGGCCAGCGCCCCGGCTCCCGCCGAAACTCGGCAGGAACCCGCCGATTTGCGGGATATTCTGGGCCAGGAACAGGCCAAGCGTGCGCTGGAGATCGCCGCAGCAGGGGGGCATAACCTGTTGCTGGTCGGCCCGCCGGGTACAGGGAAAACCATGTTGGCCAGCCGCCTGAATGGCCTGCTGCCACCGCTGACCGACCGGGAGGCGCTGGAAAGCGTGGCCGTAGCCAGCCTGCTGCATCACCCTGCCGAAACGCTGCCATGGCGCCAGCGGCCATTTCGCGCACCGCATCACAGCGCCTCAATGGTTGCGCTGGTCGGCGGTGGCTCACTGCCGCGGCCGGGGGAAATCTCCATGGCGCACAACGGCGTACTGTTTCTGGACGAGTTGCCGGAATTCGAACGGCGCGTGCTGGATGCCCTGCGTGAACCGCTGGAGTCTGGCGAAATCGTCATTTCACGCGCCAGCGCCAAGGTTTGTTTCCCGGCCAGGGTGCAGTTGATCGCCGCAATGAATCCCAGCCCGACAGGACACTACCAGGGCATGCATAACCGCGCGTCGCCGCAACAGGTCCTGCGCTATCTCGGGCGGCTTTCAGGGCCGTTTCTCGATCGTTTCGATTTATCGATTGAGGTGCCGTTGCTGCCGCCAGGCGTGCTCAGTAAAAAGCGCGCCGGAGGAGAAAGCAGCATTCAGGTACGTGAACGGGTATTGCAGGCGCGTGAAAGGCAACTCTGCCGGGCAGGAAAAATCAACGCCCTGTTGAGTAATCCCGAAGTCGAACGGGATTGTACGCTCAGCGCGCCGGATGCCGATTTTCTTGAGACGACGTTAAACAAGTTGGGATTATCGGTTCGTGCCTGGCAACGAATTTTAAAAGTGGCACGCACGCTGGCGGATTTGGCGGGGGATCGGGACATTGATAAGCGCCACCTGAGCGAAGCGCTTGGCTACCGTTGTATGGACCGACTGTTGCTGCAGCTGCACCGCAGCCTGGAATAAAAATGGGGCCCGCAGGCCCCATCGTTATCAATCGTCGCTTTCGGTGTAGTCTTCCACCGCATCAGCCTGCGGCTTGCCACCAGACAGGGTATGGAATTTTTTCGGGCGACGTGTGCGCGCCAGATATTTAGCCCATACTTTTTCCTGCTCGGTTACCGGCTCACGCTCACCGTGGCACACTGCGACGAACAGCTGTTCTTCTTCAGTGGCTGGCTGGCGTTTGCCTGCGTCCAACTCGTTGAACGCATACCCGAAGCGCTCTAGCAATTGCGCCTCTTTAATGGTGAAATCGCCGTGACGGGAGAACCCGCGAGGATAATGTTTATTATCAAAAAAACGATTGGTCGTGGTGAAGCTATCCGCCATCTGACACGCTCCTAATTCTCTCATGGCCGTGCTGTTTATGGCGCGGAGTATTAGATAGGCTTGACATTGTGTAAAACAAAACATTTAAATCTTAACGATAAAAATTTCTGGAGATAGGTGTGGATACCGAATTACTGAAAACCTTTTTGGAGGTCAGTAGAACGCGTCACTTTGGCCGAGCCGCGGAATCCTTGTACTTAACGCAGTCTGCGGTCAGTTTCCGCATCCGCCAGTTAGAAAACCAATTAGGCGCGAATTTATTCACCCGTCACCGTAACAATATCCGCCTGACGCCAGCCGGAGAGCGGCTTCTGCCCTATGCTGAGAGCCTGATGACAACCTGGCAATTGGCAAAAAAAGAGGTGGTGCGTTCGCTGCAGCATACCGAGTTATCCATCGGTGCCACCGCATCTTTGTGGGAGGCCTACCTAACCCCGTGGCTGCAATCGCTCTATCAGCAACGTGAAGCGTTACAACTTGAAGCCAGGGTTGCGCTACGGCATTCTTTGGTAAAACAGCTGCATGAAAGACAGCTCGATTTGCTCATCACGACCGAGCCGCCAAAGATGGATGAGCTGGCCAGCCAGCTGCTGGGTAATTTCTCGCTGCGGCTGTTCTCTTCTACCCTACGCGATAAGCATGCGCCGATGCCGTATATCAAGCTGGAATGGGGGGCCGACTTTCATCCGCAAGAAAGCCGTATGTTGGAAAGCGATACTCTGCCGGTGCTTACCACCACCTCGGCACACCTGACCCGCCAATTACTGGAAACCACCGGCGGCTGCGCCTTCCTGCCCAGCCAGTGGGAGAAGGACTATCCACAGTTGGTCGCAACCCCCGAAATCCCGGCGATTATCCGCCCGCTGTACGCTGTGTGGCTGCAAAATAGCGACCAGCAGCCACTCATCCGGCAATTGCTGAAAATACCTTTAAACACCGCAGCCTAAGACGCTATAACGGCTTTAGTCGGGGATGGCGTGGTTTGGTTCGTCTGTTGAGCCAAAATGCGCTCATCGCCTTCTGGAGGCCGATAAAGCAGAACAGCAGGATACCGATGACGATTTTGGTCCACCATGAGCTAAGCGTACCGTCGAAGGTAATATAGCTCTGAATCAGCCCCTGGATCAGCACGCCAAACAGCGTGCCCAGCACGGTGCCGACACCGCCGGTCAACAAAGTGCCACCAATCACCACGGCGGCAATGGCATCCAGCTCCACACCGCTGGCCGCCAGCGCATAGCCCGCAGAGGTATATAACGAGAAAATAATCCCGGACAGCGCCGCCAGCGTGCCTGAAAGCATATAAATCAGCACCGTGGTGCGTTGTACCGGCACACCCATTAATGCCGCAGATACCCGATTGCCGCCGATGGCATAGACGTTATGGCCGAAGCGCGTGCGGTGCGCCAGTACCATGCCAACCGCCACCACCAACAGCATCACCAGCGCTAACAGCGTGAAGCGACCACCACCCGGCAGTTTCCAGGCGTAGTTCGCCAGCGTCGCATACAGCGGATGATCAATGGGTATCGACTCTTCCGAAAGGATAAAACTCATGCCGCGTACGAAGAACATCCCAGCCAGCGTGATGATAAATGCCGGTAGCTTGAGCGCATCAATGATCCAGCCCATCAGAGCGCCAAACGACGCCCCCATCAACAGAGCAATGACGAACGCATAGCCCGGTGCAATGCCGTAAACGCCGATCAGCTTGGCCAACAATACGCCGGTGAAGGCGATCACCGAGCCAACCGACAGATCGATACCGCCGGAAAGGATCACAAACGTCATCCCCACCGCCACAATGCCGAGAAACGCGTTGTCTGTCAGTAAATCGCACCATACCCGCGTTGACGCAAAGCTGGGGAACTGGGTGAGACAAAATCCGTAGCCCAGAAGAAAGACCACGAGGGTAATCAACAGTGACAGATTACGTTTGATCATGGCTTTCGTCTCCTTAACAGCCGATGCAACGATACGCTCGGCGATTGAATCATCAGCACCGCCAGCACCACTATCGCTTTCAGCACCAGATTGAACTCCGGCCGGTAGCCGGACAGTAGAATGCCGGTATTCATCCCCTGGATAATCAATGCCCCCACTACCGACAACAGAAGATTAAAACGGCCGCCCAGCAAAGATCCTCCGCCAATCACCACCGCTAAAATCGCATCCAGCTCCAGCCACAGCCCGGCATTGTTGGCATCTGCGCCACGGATATCCGCAGTCACGATAATCCCCGCCACGGCGGCGCACAGCCCGCAGATCACATAGACCGCCATGACCACCCAACGCGTACTCACCCCCGCATTGCGCGCCGACCGCAGGTTAATTCCCACCGCCTCGATAAACAGCCCCAGCGCGGTTTTGCGCGTCAGCAGCCAGATCAACAACAGCATCACGGCGGCAATGATCGCCGGCATCGGCAAATACATCAGCGCGCCGCTGCCCAGTTGCGCCAAACCTTCACGTTCGAAAGTGACGATTTGCCCTTCGGTGATCAGCTGTGCAATACCGCGCCCGGCCACCATCAACATCAGCGTGGCGACAATCGGTTGTATCTGCAGCACCGCGACCAGAAATCCGTTCCACAGGCCACACAATGCCCCCACGGCCAGCGCAGCGGCCAGCACGTAACCTAGTGGATAGCCCGCGCTGGTCAGCGTTGCCGCCGTAGCACCGGCGATTGCCATCACGGCCCCCACTGAGAGGTCGATACCGCCGGTGGCGATCACCAGTGTCATGCCCAAGGCAAGCAACGCGACCGGCGCTCCGCGATTAACGATGTCGATCACGCTGCCAAACAGACGACCATCCTGAACGTGAATGGAAAAGAAATTCGGGGCGACCAGGCTGTCGATCAGCAAAATCGCCGCCAACGCTCCCAACTGCGTCGCCCCGGCCGGGAATACCCATTTGACTTTGCGTGGTCCACCGGTCATGGAGAAGCTCCTGTGGTTCATCCTGCCCCCTGTTGCACAGCAATAGCCTGCATAATCGCAGGTACCGTAATAGCCGTATGCTCAAGCTGCGTAACGTGTTTTCTGTCGCGCAATACCACGATGCGGTCGGCATATCCCGCCAATTCCTCCAGCTCAGAAGAGATCACCAGCAGCGCTAATCCTTCATCACACAACCTTTCAATCAGCCGGATAATTTCTGCATGCGCACCAACGTCAATCCCGCGAGTCGGTTCATCCAGGATCAGAAAACGGGGTTTGGTTGCCAACCAACGCGACAGCAGCACCTTCTGCTGATTCCCTCCGGACAGGTATTGGATCTGTTGCTCCGGACCCGGCGTGCGAATGCCCAATAATTGGATAAAACTCTCGGCAATGCGGGTTTGCTCTCGTAGCGAGAGCGGCTTTAACCAGCCGCGCTGAGCCTGCAGAGCCAGAATGATATTTTCTCGCACCGTCGCAGCACCGATAATTCCGTCGGTTTTACGATCCTCCGGGCAATAACCGAAGCCGAGACTGGCAGCTTTGCGCGGCGTACGAATATTCACCGCGCGGCCCTCCACTTTCGCACTACCGCTATCATGCGATTTGATGCCAAATATCAGTTGGGCCGTTTCGGTACGCCCCGAACCGAGCAGGCCTGCCAATCCGACAATCTCACCCGGCCTTATTCTCAGATCGAAGGGTTCAACCATGCCACGACGCCCGTAGCCGTTAAATTCGACCAGCGGAGACGCATCCGTCGGCACATGCTCGCCCCGCTTGAGCAACGACTCGTCAAAGGCGTGACCGAGCATCATCTGGACCAGCTCCAGCCGTGGCAAGTCGTTGGCTGGCTTGGTGCCCACCAACCTACCGTTGCGCAGCACGGTAATGCGATCGCTGATGCGGTAAACCTGATCGAGGAAATGGGTGACAAAGATCATGCCTATACCCTGCGATCGCAGTTGACTGAGAATATCCAGCAGCATGGTGACTTCTTTAGCATCCAGGCTCGCAGTAGGTTCATCCAGGATCAGGACTTTGGCTGAAAGATCGACCGCCCGTGCGATAGCGACAATCTGCTGGATCGCAATCGAATAATTGCCTAATGGCTGGCTGGCATCCAACTGCAACCCATAACCCTGCAAAAGTTGCTGGGCCCGCCGCAGCATGGTTTTTTGATCGACCAGGCCGAAACGGGTAGGTTCGCGGCCGATAAACAAATTGGCGGCCACCGAGATATTCGCCAGCAGGTTAACTTCCTGATAAACCGTACCAATCCCCAGCACCTGCGCTTGTGCGGTGCTTTGCGGCGCAATGGCTTTGCCCTCCAGCAGAATTTCACCGGCGGAACGCTGATAAACCCCGGTCAGCGCTTTGATTAGCGTGGATTTTCCCGCGCCGTTTTCACCCAACAGCGCCATGATCTCTCCGCGCTGCAGCGTGAAATCAACCTCTTCCAGCGCCTTTACGCCAGGAAACTCGACGGATAATCCCTTAATCGCCAATAACGTGGTCTGCGATGCGGCCATCTTTTGTCCCGTCGGTGAGTGGATTAATAACCCATGCTTTTCTTCAGCTCGAATTCCTGTTTTGCGGTATCAGGCTGCAGCAGTTTCGATTCCGTCTGAATAAACTTCGCGGGTTGCGTTCCGTCTTTTTTCATCGCCAACAGCGCGTCGAACGCAGGGCCAGCCATATTCGGTGTCAGTTCGACCGACGCATTGGCCTCGCCATTGATCATCGCTTTGAAGATATCGGGAACACCGTCAATGGAGACGATTTTAATTTGTGAGCCTGGTTTCAAGCCGGCTTCTTTGATCGCCTGAATGGCACCTATCGCCATATCGTCGTTGTGAGCGTATACGGCGCAGATATTTTTGCCGTTCTGCTCGGCCTTGATGAAGCTTTCCATCACTTCTTTACCCTTGCTGCGGGTGAAGTCACCGGATTGCGAACGGATAATTTTGACGTTGGCGGCGCTGGCGATACCGTCAGCAAAGCCTTTTTTGCGGTTGATTGCGACGCTGGCACCCACGGTGCCTTGCAGTTCCACCACGTTACAAGGCTTACCGGCTACCTCTTTGACCAGCCACTCCCCCGCAACTTTGCCTTCATGCACGCTGTCCGATGCCACAGCCGCGGTATACAGCGAGGGATCGTTCACTTCGATCATCCTGTCGAGCAGGAATACCGGGATTTTGGCCTCTTTCGCCTCTTGCAGTACCGGGGTCCAGCCGGTAGCGACAACTGGCGCAATAAAAATAGCGTCAACGCCCTGGGCAATAAAAGATCTGACCGCTTTGATCTGATTTTCCTGTTTTTGCTGCGCATCGGCGATTTTCAGCGTAATTCCGCGCTTTTCCGCTTCTTGTTTCGATACTTTGGTTTCCGCCGAGCGCCAGCCCGATTCAGAACCAATCTGAGAAAAGCCGACGACCAGCGGTGCTGCCTGTGCCGAACCGATCAATGCGCCAGTAATGGTGGCCGCTAACAGCAGACGTTTAACCATGTTGTTCTCCTCGCTTTGCCCAGGGATGTGACTCCCTCCGACAGGGGTAGTCGTTGTTGTATATGCTGCCTATTTTTCTGGTGGAGTTGGCGGCCAAAAGGTTGGGCGCTACTTAGTTGTAGTTGAAAATCAGGCAGGAATAATGAGCAGCATCACATCGCGGTAGAACAACCATTTTGTACATGGATTCAGCTAAAAATGTCTAAATTGGGAACGATTTCAGAGGGGTTTTTAAGCAACTTTTCAGAGGGGTAGCGAAAATTTAGAAAATGTAGAAAGCAAAAAAAACCCTTCGCTTTCGCGAAGGGTTTTCAATATGGCAGGGGCGGAGAGACTCGAACTCGCGACACCCGGTTTTGGAGACCGGTGCTCTACCAACTGAGCTACGCCCCTAAATCTCGCTTAACATTATGCCTGCTAAAATTAGCAGGCATAATTTAAATAAGTGGCGGAACGGACGGGGCTCGAACCCGCGACCCCCTGCGTGACAGGCAGGTATTCTAACCAACTGAACTACCGCTCCACCGATTCTTTTACGTTGCATCTTTCGATGCAGGCAAAACCGCGCTTGGCGATCCTGCTCATTACCAGGTGTCATGCTGATAACGTTTATTTGATGCCTGGCAGTGTCCTACTCTCGCATGGGGAGACCCCACACTACCATCGGCGCTACGGCGTTTCACTTCTGAGTTCGGCATGGGGTCAGGTGGGACCACCGCGCTATTGCCGCCAGGCAAA